>Ga0209281_1000417_pt1 | contig 64228 bp, 66 predicted proteins | sample MedtruBG_FD_187514 | JGI IMG/M metagenome (GOLD analysis project Ga0209281, IMG submission 187514) | Root nodule microbial communities of legume samples collected from California, USA - Medicago truncatula BG (SPAdes) (version 2) | ecosystem: Host-associated > Plants > Roots > Nodule | place... | reverse complement strand
ACTGGATGGAGGCCAATCGCTACATCAACATGGACGACCTGCGAGAGCACAAGAAACTCGCACTCCGTCAAGCCGCATGACCAGCACGCATGACCGCCCAATTTTGCAGAACTTGACGCACACAACCTTCAGTTGGCGCCGCTTGTCCCTTCTCCCCGCCTGCGGGGAGAAGGTGCCGGCAGGCGGATGAGGGGCGGCCGAGCGTCTCCCAACCCACCGCGGCGCACAACAAGCGCCGTGCATTTTTGGTGCGCTGCCGCAACGAACCTCTCTTGACCGCGCCCTCCTATAGGCACTCTATTTGTCATACTGATCTGCTGGACCAACCAGTGGATCAGTTGGAGGCGCCGCGGTGAACGGAAGTCCAATCCTCACGCATATGCCTAAAGTCGGGAAGAGCCTCGAGCGCCGTACCGCGCGCGACCTCATTGCCGACAAGCTTATGGTGCTGGTTGCGACCAACATGCTGAGGCCGGGCGATGTGCTGCCGGGCGAGCGCGAGCTTGCGAGCGTGCTCCATGTGAGCCGCGAGACGGTGCGCGGGGCAATCCAGACGCTGGCGGCGCGCGGTGTGGTCGAGGTGTCGCAAGGAAGCCGAACGCGCGTCGGGAATGTCGATCTGAGCCATGTCACAGTGACGATCGCTTCCCCGAACGCGATCGACAGCTACGATCTCGAGGACGTTCACGCCGCAAGGCTTCACATCGAGCTGAAGGTGGTCGGCGACGCGGCCGAAAACATCGATGAAGAGGCGCTGCGCAAGCTTGACAGCCTTCTCGACGCGCAGAAGATCTGCGGCGACGACGCGATGCGCTTTCTGATCTGCGACCGCGAGTTCCATGTGGCGATCTACCGGGCCTGCGGCAATCCGCTGCTCTCCGATTTCGTCACAGACCTTTACACCTATATGATGGACTACCGGCGCAGCGCCATGTCACGGCCGGGAGCAATCGAAGCGAGCTACAAGGATCACAGCGACATCGTTGCCGCCTTGAGGCGGCATGACCGGGCGGCCGTCGTCGCCGCCTTTCACCATCATCTGATCCGGATCTATGAAACGACGAAGGCTCTGCTGGCGGACGAGGAGGCAAACGGAAGGAACAGAAAGTCGAGCTGAGCCAGGACTGACCGGGTGGCTGAACAGGAGGAGGTTCGCCGAAAATGCATGTAATGGTCATAGGTGCCGCCGGCATGATCGGCCGGAAGCTGGTCGAAAGGCTGGCCGCGGAGCCCGGTTCTCTAGGACGCGAGATCGCCAGCCTGACATTGGCGGACGTGGTGGAGCCGCCCCTGCCGCCGGCGTTTTCGTCGCTTGCGACGACGCTTGCGATCGACCTGTCCACCGAGGGCAGCGCAGAGCGCCTGATCTCGTCGCGGCCGGACGTGATCATCCATCTCGCGGCGATCGTCTCGGGAGAGGCGGAGGCCGATTTCGACAAAGGCTACCTCGTCAATCTCGACGGCACACGCGCGCTCTTCGAGGCGATCCGCCGCGAGGGACAACGTGAGCGCTACCTCCCGCGCGTCCTCTTCGCCTCCTCTATCGCCGTCTTCGGCCAGCCGTTTCCGGAAAAGATCGGCGACGAGTTCTTCACCACGCCGCTGACCAGCTACGGGACGCAAAAGGCGATCTGCGAACTGCTGCTCGCCGATTATACCCGCCGCGGCTTCTTCGACGGTATCGGCATTCGGCTGCCGACCATCTGCATCCGGCCCGGAAAGCCGAACAAGGCCGCATCCGGCTTCTTTTCCAACATCCTGCGCGAGCCGCTCGTCGGCCAGGAAGCTATCCTGCCGGTGGACGAGAAAGTCCGGCATTGGTTCGCGAGCCCGCGCTCGGCCGTGGGCTTCTTCATCCATGCGGCGCGAATGGACACGGGTGTCATCGGGCCGCGGCGCAACCTCACCATGCCGGGGCTCTCGGCGCTGGTCGGCGAGGAGATCGAGGCGCTCGCCCGCATTGCCGGCCAGAAGGCCGTAAGCCTCATCCGACGCGAGCCGGATCCGGTGATCCAGACGATCGTCTCCGGCTGGGCGACCGACTTCGATGCCCGCCGTGCGCGGGAACTCGGCTTCACGGCCGAGAGCAACTTCGACGAGATCATCCGGATCCATATCGAAGACGAACTCGGAGGAAGGGTCTGAGATGGCGCAAGGGAAGGGATCGGGCGAGGGCAGGATCGCGCTGGTCACGGGCGGCGGGACCGGTGTCGGCCGCGGCATCGCCCAGGCCTTGAGTGCGGAAGGCTACAGCGTCGTCATTACCGGCCGCCGTCCGGATGTACTCGACGCTGCGGCCGGCGAAATCGGCGGGCGGACCGGCAATATCGTCCGCGCGGTCGTCTGCGATGTCGGCGATCCGGATCAGGTCGCGGCTCTCTTCGCCGCCGTCCGGGCGGAATTCGCCCGGCTGGACCTCCTCGTCAACAATGCCGGCTCGAACGTGCCGCCCGTGCCCCTCGAAGAGGTGACCTTCGAACAGTGGAACGGTATCGTCGCGGCGAACCTGACGGGCGCCTTTCTGTGCACGCAACATGCCTTCCGGATGATGAAGGCGCAGACGCCGCGAGGGGGCCGGATCATCAACAACGGCTCGATTTCCGCGCAGACGCCGCGGCCCAATTCGGCGCCCTATACCGCGACCAAGCACGCCATTACCGGCCTCACGAAATCGACGGCGCTCGATGGCCGGATGCACGACATCGCCTGTGGCCAGATCGACATCGGCAATGCCGCGACCGACATGACCGCGAGGATGAGCACCGGCGTGCTGCAGGCCAATGGCGAGGTTGCGGCGGAGCCGACGATACCGATCGAGCACATCGCCGAGGCGGTCGTCTACATGGCGAGCCTGCCGCTCTCGGCCAATGTTCTCACGATGACCGTGATGGCGACCAGGATGCCGCTGGTCGGCCGCGGATAAAAAGAGGTTTTCAGCCTGGCGCGGTCGCGCAAACGATGATTTGGGCGGACGCAAGGATAAAGATCAGTTCTGGGAGGAACGCAAATGGCAGGCGTGGATTTTGTCGATGTCCGGAAGTCCTTCGGTGCTTTCCCTGTCATCAAGGGCGTGAACATCGAGATCGAGGATGGCGAGTTCGTCATTCTCGTCGGCCCTTCCGGTTGCGGCAAATCCACCTTGCTTCGGATGCTGGCGGGCCTCGAAAACATCACCGCGGGCGAAATCCGCATCGGCAACCAGGTGGTCAACCGCTTGCCGCCGAAGGACCGCGACATCGCCATGGTGTTCCAGAATTATGCGCTCTATCCGCATATGACGGTCGCCGACAACATGGCCTTCTCGCTGATGCTGGCAGCGAGACCGAAATCCGAAATCGACAAACGCGTCGGTGTGGCGGCCGAAATTCTTGGCCTTTCGAAGCTGCTGGACCGCTATCCGCGTCAGCTTTCCGGCGGTCAGCGCCAGCGCGTCGCCATGGGGCGGGCGATCGTGCGCGACCCGCAGGTGTTTCTCTTCGACGAACCACTTTCCAATCTCGATGCCAAGCTGCGCGTCGCCATGCGCGCCGAGATCAAGGAACTGCACCAGCGGCTGAAGACCACGACCGTCTACGTGACGCATGACCAGATCGAGGCGATGACCATGGCCGACAAGATCGTCGTCATGCATGACGGCATCGTCGAGCAGATCGGCGCACCGCTCGAGCTCTACGACAACCCCGCCAATCTCTTCGTGGCCGGTTTCATAGGCTCGCCTGCGATGAACATGCTCAAGGGCCGCCTCGATCCGGCCGATCCGAGTGTCTTCCTCACGGCCGACGGAACGGCTCTGCCCGTGGCGCGGCCGGCGGCAGCCGCCCAGGGGCGCGATCTCGTCTACGGACTGAGGCCCGAATACATGGCTCTCGATCCGAACGGGCTGCCGGCCGAAATCGCGGTGATCGAGCCGACCGGCTACGAGACGCAGTTGATCGCAAGGCTCGGCGGCCACGATGTGACCTGTGTTTTCCGCGAGAGGGTGAATGCCAAGCCCGGCGAAACGATCCATCTCGCAATCGATGCCGCGCATGTGCACTTGTTCGACGCCGGAACCGGACGGCGGCTGGTCGCCTGACGTCGCTGACGAAGGGAGGAGCCTTCGTGGGCCAATAAAGATGCCAGGCAGTGGCCGGCATCGCTCAAGCCGCATTCGCCAAGCGGGACGGTGAATGCGGAGAAAGACGCTCCCGCTTTTTGAGGAGGAGTAGCATGCCGATAAAGAGACGTGATTTTCTCGCAACCTCCGCCGCACTCGCCGGCGTTGCGGGTCTGGGCATCCGCCCGTCCTTCGCGCAGGCCGAGCCGAGCTACAAGCCGGAGGAGGGGGCAAGCCTCAGGCTTCTCAGATGGACGCCCTTCGTCAAGGGCGATGAAGACGCCTGGATCGCCAATACCAAGAAGTTCACGGAGGCGACGGGCGTCGAAGTCCGCATCGACAAGGAAAGCTGGGAGGACATCCGGCCGAAGGCGGCGGTTGCCGCCAATGTCGGCTCCGGCCCTGATATGGTGATGTGCTGGTTCGACGACGCACATCAATATCCGGACAAGCTCGTCGACCTGACGGAGCTCGCCGACTATCTCGGCAACAAATATGGTGGATGGTACGACGGCCTGAAGGGCTATGCGAGCCGCGACGGGCAGTTCATCGCCATGCCGCTGGCCGCGATCGGCAACGCCGTCTGCTACCGCGAGAGCCACATGAAGGCGGCCGGCTTCAGTGAATTCCCGAAGGACACGGCCGGCTTTCTCGAACTCTGCAAGGCTCTCAAAGCCAAGGGAACCCCGGCCGGTTTCCCCCATGGAAAAGCGGTCGGCGACGGCAACAACTACGCCCATTGGCTTCTGTGGAGCCATGGCGGCAAGATGGTCGACGAGAGCGGCAAGGTCACGATCAACAGCCCGGAAACGCTCGCTGCGGTCAATTACGCGAAGTCGCTATACGAGACGTTCATCCCGGGTACCGAAAGCTGGCTCGACATCAACAACAACCGCGCCTTCCTTGCGGGGCAGGTATCGCTGACGGCAAACGGCGTGTCGCTCTACTATGCGGCCAAGAAGGACGCGGCCCTTGCGGAGCTTGCAGCCGACATCCGCACGACCAACTTCCCGGTCGGTCCGGTCGGCCAGAGCGTCGAACTCCACCAGACGAGCTCGATCCTGCTGTTCAAGCACAGCAAGTATCCCGAAGCCGCCAAGGCCTATCTCAAGTTCATGATGGAAGCCGACCAGATGAACGCCTGGATCGAGGGGTCGAGCGCCTATTGCTGCCAGCCGCTGAAGGCCTTTGCCGACAACCCGGTGTGGACTTCGGACCCGATCCACGCACCCTATGCGCGCGCCTCGGAGACGCTGCGGCCGAACGGCTATGCCGGACCGCTCGGCTATGCCTCGGCAGGCGTCATGGCCGACTACGTCCTGGTCGACATGTTCGCCAGTGCCGTCACCGGCCAGGCGACGCCGGAAGACGCTGTCATCGAGGCCGAGCGGCGGGCGAACCGCTATTATCGGGTCTGATCCAGCCGCTGCCTACAGCGCCGCGCGTCTTATCAGACGCGCAAAGGTCGCTGTAGCACTTTGATCTGCTGCATGTTTTTGTCCTTTAATCGGATAGGATTAAAGGAAACATGCAGTAGGGCCGCCTCAAAGCCGGCAGCAAACGCTGCCGGCAAATGCCTCGAGACCCGTTCCTCCAGCCGGAGAAGCCCGATGTCCTCCATAACGCCGTCCGGAAAGCCATCCACCACGGCTTCGCTGATGCAGAACAACAATGTGCTCGGCTTCCTGTTCATGCTGCCGGCAGCCGTCTTTCTGATCTGCTTTCTGACCTATCCGCTCGGGCTGGGCGTCTGGCTCGGCTTCACCGACACCCGCATCGGCCGCGACGGCGTCTTCATCGGGATCGAGAATTACGAGTTTCTGGCCCGGGATTCGGTCTTCTGGCTGTCGGTCTACAACACGCTGCTCTACACCTTCGTGGCGTCGATCCTGAAATTCGTGCTCGGGCTGTGGCTGGCGCTGCTGCTGAACGAAAACCTGCCTTTCAAATCCTTCTTCCGCGCGATCGTGCTCCTGCCCTGGGTCGTGCCGACGGTGCTTTCGGCGCTCGCCTTCTGGTGGATCTACGATTCGCAGTTTTCCATCATCTCCTGGTCGCTGATGCAGCTCGGCATCATCGACGGGCCGATCAACTTCCTGGGCGACCCGAACAACGCGCGCGCTTCCGTCATTGCCGCCAATGTCTGGCGCGGCATTCCCTTCGTGGCGATCTCGCTTCTCGCCGGCCTGCAGACGATCCCGGCTTCGCTGCAGGAGGCAGCCTCGCTCGATGGCGCCACCAGCTGGCAGCGTTTCCGCTATGTCACCCTGCCGATGCTGACCCCGATCATCGCGGTCGTCATGACCTTCTCGGTGCTCTTCACCTTCACCGATTTCCAGCTGATCTACGTGCTGACCAAGGGCGGGCCGGTCAACGCAACCCATCTGATGGCGACGCTCTCGTTCCAGCGCGGCATTCCGGGCGGGCAGCTCGGGGAAGGGGCGGCGATCGCCGTCGCCATGATCCCCTTCCTGCTCGCCGCCATCATGTTCAGCTTCTTCGGCCTGCAACGCCGCAAATGGCAGCAGGGCGGCCAGGATTGAGCGGGAGGACAAAAATGAACACGACCACACGAACCGACGACGAGGTCCTCACCGACACGGCCGAGGGCATGAGCTATCTGAACCGCCTGCCGCGGCGGATCGTGGTGCTTTACCTGCCGATGGCGGTCTTCGTCTTCGTATTGCTCTTCCCGTTCTACTGGATGGCGATCACGGCGGTGAAGCCGAATGCGCAGTTGACCGACTACAACAATTATAGCCCCTTCTGGGTGGTCCGTCCGACGCTCGACCACATCAAATATCTGCTCTTCGAGACCTCCTATCCGGGCTGGCTCTGGAACACGATGCTGGTGGCCGTAGGCTCGACCATCCTGTCGCTTGCCGCATCGGTTTTCGCGGCCTATGCGATCGAGCGGGTGCGCTTCACCGGCGCGCGGCCCGTCGGGCTGCTGATCTTCCTCGCCTATTTGGTGCCGCCGTCGATCCTGTTCATCCCGCTCGCCTTCATCGTCTTCAAGTTCGGCATCTACGATTCCAAGCTGGCGCTGATCTTCACCTATCCGACGTTCCTCATACCGTTCTGCACCTGGCTCCTGATGGGCTATTTCCGCTCGATCCCCTTCGAACTCGAAGAAAGCGCGCTGGTGGACGGAGCCACGCGCTGGCAGATTCTGGTGAAGATCATCCTGCCGCTCGCGGTGCCGGGCCTGATATCGGCCGGCATCTTCGCCTTCACGCTCTCGTGGAACGAGTTCATCTACGCGCTGACATTCATCCAGTCCTCGGAGAACAAGACCGTACCGGTCGGCGTGCTGACGGAACTGGTGCGCGGCGACGTCTTCGAATGGGGCGCGCTGATGGCGGGCGCACTGTTCGGTTCGCTGCCCGTGGTCATTCTCTACTCCTTCTTCGTCGATTATTACGTGTCGTCGATGACGGGAGCGGTGAAGGAGTGAGTTTCCCTCATCGTCTGACGAGGAGGAGGGCAAATGTCACGAGGATCACCGCGAATGGCGCCCAGGCGCCCGCATCCTCCAGGGCCAGCAGGGTGAGGGCGCTGAAGGCGCACCAGAGGACCGGAATGGGCAGAAGCAGCCAGAGCTTCTGCGGCATGAGCGCCACGAGGGCGCCGAGCGTCACGGCAACGGTCGGATCCGGCATTGCACCGAAGGACTCGGCCGAGGCGGGCGCGCGGCCGGCAAGCAGCGGGCCGAAAGGATAGCCGAGCGAGCCGAAGACCATCAGGCCGATGCCGCCACGCCGGCGCAGGCTGTTCGCGGGCAATGCGCCGCGTTGCGTCCACCGGATCGCGACAAGCAGCAAACCGGCCTGCAGCATGAAGGCCGCCGTCGCATAGGACATCGCCCAGTTAATGGTGGAGTAACGCAGCCACAGAAATTGCCACGCGCAGAAGAGCCAGGCCAGGGCCAGCGTCGCCATGGCCGCGGCGCGGGCGCGCCGTCCGTCCGTTGCGGTGGCGAAAAGGATGGCAAGCGCGCCCGCGACGAAGACCAGCTGAAGCGGCCAGAGTCCCTGATTGTAGCGTTCGACGAGGCGAAAATAGACGCGCGGCGAAAACATGAGGAAATCCGCGAGCCTGTAGGTCGCCCAGTCCGACATCACGTCAAATCCGTATCACGCCGCGACAGGGTCATGCTTCAGAGCGCCTCCACATAGGCGGCCATGCGGCGGCGCAGCTTCTCGTCGGGCAGGATGCCTCTTGCGGCCTCCAGATTCTCCCGTACATGGTCGACGCGCGTCGTCGCCGGGATTGCGCAGGTGACCGCCGGATGCGAAATGATGAACTTCAGGAGAAACTGCGCCCAGCTGCGAGCGCCGGTCTCCGCAATCCAGTCCGGCAACGGTTCGTCTTCAATCTGCCGGATCAGATCGCCCTGCCGGAACGGCCGGTTGACGATCACGGCAATGCCCTTCTCCTGCGCCAGCGGCAAGATGCGCTCCTCCACCTCGCGGTCGAGGATATTGTAGGTGACCTGGACGAAATCGATCGGCTGGCTCACCATGATCTGCTCGATCTCCCGGTGCCTGCGCCCCTCCGAGGTGGTGGTGCCGACATAGCGCAGCCGGCCTGCCGCCTTCATGTCGAAGAGCGCGGGCAGGTGCTCCTCCCAGGAGACGAGATTGTGAACCTGCATGAGATCGAATTTTTTGACGCCCCAGTAGTCCTTCGATGCTTCGATCTGGGCCGCGCCTTCGCCGGGGTCCGATATCCAGACCTTTTCCGCCGAGAAGAGCTGCTTCGGATATCCGAGCTTGCCGAGGCCGTAGCCGATGGTCGGCTGGGACGATCCGTACATCGGCGAGGAATCGATCATGCGACCGCCGCCTTCGAAGAAGGCAGCGATCACGGCGGCACATTCGTCCATCAGTACAGGGTCGTCTCCGACGTTGAACGTGATCCAGGTGCCGAGGCCGATGAGCGGCAGCGGTTCTTCGCTCTTCGGTATGACCCGCTTCGTGAGGTCGGCAGCCTGGCCCCACGCCCGCGGCACAAGCGGCAGCGACATACCCATGCCTAGCCCCTGAACGACTGCGCGCCGCGTGAAAGTCATCGCTCGCTCCCTTCGGCCCGAAGCTCTCCAGATCACGATGCTTTTGGGTCAGGTCGACCTGAAAGCATGAACATGATCGATTCCAAGAAGTTGAGACGCGGGATGCGGGCGGAAAACCGCACACACTTTTCCTCATCCCGCGCTAGCCTGTGGCTCACGGGGCGGGATAATAACCCCTGCGGCGCTACTCTGCAGCCACGAAGTCGTGAGCGCGGTGCTGTAAAGCTAACTGCGGTGAGCCCGCTCGAGTGCGGCGATATCGAACTTTACCATGGCAAGCATGGCTTCCGTCACGCGCTTCGCTCTTTCGCGGTTCGCATCCGAGATCATCTCGCCGAGGACGCGGGGAACGATCTGCCAGGACAGGCCCCAGCGGTCCTTCAGCCAGCCGCAGTGCTCCGCTTGGCCGCCATTGTCGAGGAAGGCGTGCCAGATGCGGTCGAGCTCTTCCTGGCTGGAGCAGGCGACCTGGATCGAGTAAGCGTGGTTGAAAGGATCGAGAGGACCGGCTTCGAGTGCGGTGAAGTTCTGGTCGCCGAGCCTGAATTCGATCACCGTGACGCTGCCCGGCGGGCCGCTGGGCGTTTCGGCGGGCACGGTGGTGCTGCCCGATATGGCGGAATTCGGGATCGTCGATACGTAGAAGTCGACCGCCTCACGCGCGTTTTCCGGGAACCAGAGATGGGAGATAATCTTGGGCATGGAAGAAATCTCCTTCGATAAGGGGACATTCTGTACGGCCCAAGGACGATCGGGATTCGCGGTTCCCGACAGACACCATCAGAATATCTTCCACGCCTCCAGGTAGAGCGGATGCGGGCAGCTTTGGGCCCGCATCCGCTCTACCTTTTTGCACCTACGCAATAATCGTCGTAATTCGAGGGATGAAGCGGACTAGCTCCTATGCGCGTTCCGCGGGGTCGCGGAGGGCTCCAGTTCATTGATACCGTCGATGCGCTGATCGTTCGCAGGAACGGCCTCGATCTCGAGATTGTGCTTTGCATGGCGCATGTGCTGCCATTCCCTCTCGAGGCGCAGGAATACGTCCGTCGGCATGAATTTTCTCTGCATTCGACCCTCCACGCGGCTGCGTCGAAGAACACGCAAGGAACTGCTTTGTTCCCGCGCCATTTTGCAAATCGTGAAAATATAGCGTCGAACTGGCCGGCACCGACCCGATAGGTGAACCCGCGCTGCTGCTGATCGGTTATGCGGCGGGGTCCACCTATCGCCCCCTCGAAACTGGTGAGGCCGCCTCCTCAATCGTATTCGGCGGTCGGCCTCAAGGCATACGCCTCAACCCGGATTTCACTCCTGGCGCGCGCTCGCGTCAAGGTTTAGCGCTTACTCAATTCGAGTTAGGAAAGATGTATCGGGGCGTTTCCCTGCCGGGCAAGCCGAATGCGATACGGCTTAGATGGTCTGCAGGGTCCAAGACGCCGCGCCGGCAATCAGCCCGAGGGCGAGCGCAATGGCGATCGCATATCTCATCATCTTCATCCGACGTGTCCGCTCGCCGGTCCAATCGTAGCTCATCATGTGCTCCGAGATGTGCAGCTCAAACGTTAAGATTGGACGCTTTTTCTTAACAAAATGGAAACTACGCGGTTCCACACCTCGAGTCCTGCAGTGTGAAAGAACCTGTCGGCGCGCGGTCCCGTTATCGATCTGTTAAGACTGCACGATTTGTCCGCCGATCCAATTTTAGTAAAATAAGTGTAAAAACGTATCAAAGTAAATACGAATATTAAGCGGCGCAAGGATGCGGCGATTATTATTGAGGCCAAGAAAGACAATTTACCATTATTGAAAAAAGCTCCGCTGATTAACTATTCTCGCCGGTATTCAGGCTATATTTAGGGTGTCATTGCGGGCGTGAGAGCGAATAGGCATGTGCGGATTCGGCGGGTACCTTGGTTCAATACGGGACGGTAAGCCCCTTCTCGAAAGGATGACGGCCGCGATCGGCCACCGCGGCCCGGACGAGCGTGGGATCTTCACCGCGCCGGGTGCGGGCCTCGGTCATGTTCGGCTGTCGATTGTGGGGCTCGGGGACGGCCAGCAGCCGATGTCCGACCCGAGCGGCGAGCTGACGATCGCCTTCAATGGCGAAATCTTCAACTATGTGGAGTTGCGCGACGAACTGCGCGCCAGAGGCCGCCGGTTCCGCACCTCCAGCGATACGGAGGTAATCCTCCATCTTTACGAAGAGATGGGCGAGGACTGTCTCTCTCTCCTCAACGGCGATTTCGCCTTCGCGATCTGGGACGCACGCCGGCGCCGGATGATGCTCGCGCGCGACCGCATGGGTGTGCGCCCACTCTTCCACACTTTGAAAGGCGGCACGCTCTATTTCGCATCCGAGGTCAAGGCGCTCCTCGAAGTTCCGGGGGTCTCCGCAGAGATCGACCCGATCGCGCTCGACCAGATATTCACCCTATGGGCGCCGATCGCGCCGCGTACGCCCTTCCGTGACATCCACGAGCTCGAGCCCGGGCATCTGATGATCGCCGATCAGAACGGCACCACGACAAGGCCCTATTGGCAGCTCGACTATCCGGACCGGGACGAGCGCCCAGCCTATGCGGAGGAAAGCCGCGCTGCGGAGGAATTGCGCGCGCTCCTGACGGACGCGACGCGGATCCGCATGCGGGCCGATGTGCCCGTCGGCGCCTATCTTTCCGGAGGCCTCGATTCGTCCATCATCTCGGCGCTCGCGGCCGGGATGACGTCCCAAGGCTTGCGCACCTTCTCCGTCACCTTCGATAGCGCGGAGCATGACGAAAGCGCATTCCAGGAGGAGATGGCAGCGGCGCTCGGAACCGAACACCGCGCGGTCGCATGCCGCGCCGGCGACATCGCCAGGGACTTTCCCGATGTCATCCGCTTTACCGAGAAGCCGATCATCCGCACTGCGCCCGCGCCGCTCTACAAATTGTCCGGCCTGGTGCGCGAGGCGGGTCTGAAAGTGGTGCTGACGGGCGAGGGCGCCGACGAGGTATTCGCCGGTTACGATATCTTCAAGGAAGCGCGCGTCCGGCGTTTCTGCGGCCGGCAACCCGGCTCGCGGATCAGGCCGCATCTGTTCCGCAAGCTTTACCCCTATCTGCCAGGCCTGCAGCAGCAGTCGGCCGAGTATCTCGCCGCCTTTTTCGGCGCCGGCGACGTGGCCCTCGACGACCCGCTCTTTTCGCATCGGCCACGCCTCAAGGGCACGGCGGCAACCAAGATGTTCTTCTCCTCGGACCTGCGCGCCGAACTCACGGGCTATGACGCGGCGGAAGAATTGGTCAGCCGGCTCCCCGCCGCCTTCGGCCGCTGGCATCCGCTGCATCAGGCCCAATATCTCGAAAGCCGCTTCCTGCTGCCCGGATATATTCTCTCGAGCCAGGGCGACCGCATGGCGATGGCGCATGGGATCGAGGGCCGTTTCCCGTTCCTCGACCACCGCCTCGTTGAATTCGCCGCAAAGCTGCCGCCGGAAATGAAACTCAGAGGGCTCGTCGAGAAGCACATCCTGCGCGAGGCGACGAAAGACCTGCTGCCGCCGGCGATCGGCCGGCGGACGAAGCAGCCCTATCGCGCTCCGGACAGCCACTCCTTCAGCGGCGCGGGCGAACTCGATTATGTGCGCTCCGCCATGAGCGAGGACGCGGTCGCCGCCGGCGGGCTCTTCAACGCCAAAGCGGTAACGAAACTCTACGAGAAATGCCAGTCGCGCCCCGCCTCGGGCTTTCGCGACAACGCGGCCTTCGTCGGCGTCCTGTCGACGCAACTCTGGCTGCAGACATTCACCGGCACCAGCCTTCGCAAGGCTGAGGCCGCGTAAAACCCTTGGAAAAAAAGGATAGTGGAATGACCCAAGCGATTAAGGACAAGGTCAAGGCATTCGTCATCGAGAACTTTCTCTTCGGCGACAGCGCATACGAACTCGCGGACGACGCTTCGCTGATCGAGAACGACATCATCGATTCGACCGGCGTTCTGGAACTGGTGGCCTTCATCGAAGACGGTTTCGGGATCGTGATGGCCGATGCCGACATCGTCCCGCAAAATCTCGACTCGCTCGCGCGGATTTCGGCTTTCATCGAAGCGAAAGCCGCCGTGCCGGTCTCGGCGTAAGCGGCGAAGGGCGGGGGCATCACCATCATGCGGTTCGAGCAATTCCTCATCAGGAACGCCGCGGCCAACGGGGCAAAGACGGCGCTGGTCACCGATCGCCGGCGGCTCGGCTATGCCGAACTCGACGATCTTTCGACCCGCCTCGCCGCCGCTCTTGCCGAAAACGGCGTGAAGCGGAACGATCGGGTTCTGGTCTTCATGGACAATTGCTGGGAGGCGGCCGCCGCGATCTTCGCGATCCTGAAGGCCGGAGCGACCTTCAGCCCGATCAATGCTTCGACCAAGGCGGACAAGCTTGCCTATATCGTCGCCGATTGCGAGGCGGCGGCTATCCTGACACAGGCCAAGCTGATGCCGGTCGTTGCCGAGGCGCTGGCGCTTGCTCCCGGCCATGCGCCATTCGTCGCCTCGACCGCCGCGCCGGGCGGCCGCATCCCGGACGGTGCCGCTTCCTTCGAGGAATGCCTGACGGCTGCACCCGCCCCCGTCCGCCACGGCGGCATCGACGTCGACCTCGGCATGCTGATCTATACCTCCGGCTCGACCGGCCGTCCCAAGGGCGTGATGATGACGCATCGCAATATCGATGCGGCCTCGGAGTCGATCGCCACCTATCTCCGCAACACGCCTGACGACATCATCCTGAACGTGCTGCCGCTCGCCTTCGACTACGGGCTCTATCAGCTGCTGATGGCGATCCGGCTCGGCGCGACGCTCGTGCTCGAAAAGTCATTCGCCTTCCCGCAGGCGATCTTCGACCGCATCCGGACCGAAAGGGTTACCGGCTTCCCGCTGGTGCCGACCATGGCGGCGATGATCCTGCAGATGCGTGATCTCGAACCCGGCTTCCTGCCGAGCCTTCGTTATCTCTCCAACACCGCGGCAGCACTGCCGCCGGCGCATATCGCCCGCCTGAGGGAGCTTTTCCCGGGCGCCCGGCTCTATTCCATGTACGGGCTGACGGAATGCAAGCGCTGCACCTATCTGCCGCCGGAAGAGCTCGACCGGCGCCCGGGTTCCGTCGGGATCGCGATACCGAATACCGAAGCCTTCGTGGTCGATGACGAGGGAAACCGGGTACCGCCCGGTGTACCCGGCGAACTGGTCATTCGCGGCCCGCATGTGATGCAGGGCTACTGGCGCAACGACGCCGCGACCGAGCGCATGCTCCGCCCCGGCCCCAACCCCTGGGAAAAGGTGCTTCACACCGGTGACCTGTTCCGTACCGACGAGGAGGGTTTCCTCTATTTCGTCGGCCGCAAGGACGACATCATCAAGACGCGCGGCGAAAAGGTGGCGCCCAAGGAGGTCGAGACCGTGCTGCACGCGCATCCGGGAATTGCCGAGGCCGTGGTCATCGGTGTTCCCGATCCGGTGCTTGGGGCCGCGATCGGCGCTCTCGTCGTGTTGTCGGATCCGACGCTGACCGAGAAGGACATCATCCGTCATTGCAGCCGCCATCTCGAGGATTTCATGGTGCCGAAGATCGTCGAGTTCCGCACCGAATTGCCGAAGACGGATACAGGAAAAGTCAGCCGCCGCCTTGCGGCCGAAACATTGGAGCCCGCAGAATGAATATCCGACCGGACCAGAACAGGCTCGTCTTCTCGGCCGACACGCTGAAAATCGACGAAGCTGCGGAGGCCGACCGAATCGTCGCCGGATTGCGGGCCCAGTTGCGCAGCCTGCGCAAACGCGGCCTCGTACTCGGCCTTTCCGGCGGCATCGATTCGAGCGTCTCGGTCGCACTGGCCGTGCGCGCCGTCGGTGCGAAGAACGTCTTCTGCCTCTTCATGCCGGAGAACGATTCCGACCCGGAAAGCCTGCGCCTCGGCCGGCTGGTCGCCGAGACGTTCGGTGTCGAGGCGGTGGTCGAGGACATCGGACCGACGCTCGATGCCATGGGCTGCTATCAGCGGCGCGATGCCTTCATTCGCGAACTCGTCCCCGATTACGGCCCGGGCTGGGCGTCGAAGATCGTCATCGCCAATGCGCTCGAAGGCGACGGCTACAACATTTCCTCGCTCGTGGTGCAGGACCCCGAAGGCAAACAGACGAAGCTGCGCATGCCGCCTTCCGTCTATCTCGGCATCGTCGCCGCGACGAATATGAAGCAGCGCACCCGCAAGCAGATCGAATATTACCATGCCGACCGGCTGAACTTCGCCGTGCTCGGCACGCCGAACAGGCTGGAATACGACCAGGGCTTCTTCGTCAAGAATGGCGATGGCGCCGCAGACGTCAAACCGATCGCCCACCTTTACAAGTCGCAGGTCTATGCGCTCGCCGGACATCTCGGCATTCCCGAGGAAATCCGGCGGCGGCCGCCGACCACCGACACCTATTCGCTCGAGCAGACGCAGGAGGAGTTCTATTTCTCCCTGCCTTATGACCGCATGGACCTCTGCCTCTTCGGCCTCAACAACGGACTCAGTGCCGACGAGGTCGGACGCGCGGCGAATCTAGGCGTGGCTCAGGTCAAGCGCGTCTGGGCCGACATTGCCGCCAAGCGCAAGGCGACGCGCTACCTGCATCTCGGGCCGCAGCTGGTGCAGCCGGTCGAGGAGATCGAGTAAGGATCCGATCGCACGCCCCGTCTCTAAACGGGGCGTGCGATCGGCCGGCTTTATTGAGAGGGCGCAGGTGTCGTCGGTGCCGGTGCCGGTTCTGTGGGCGCGGGCTCCGTCGTCGCCGGGGGAGTTGTTTCAGTCGCCGGGGGCGTTTCAGCCGTCCCTGGCATGAAGAATATGACCGCGAGAATGATAATCGCGAGCACGATAATGCCAATGATAACGTTGCGGTTCATGGTGTTTTCTCCGCTGCTGACGATCATCTTCGATTGACTGCACGACGGCGAGTAGAGAAGCGGCCGCCATGCGTTCAACCGGAGATGCGCCGTTAGCGTAACATGAGTCTCGCCAAGCAATAACATACCAGCTGAATTGACTGTCTTTTCTGCCGGTTCGATGCGCTGCCGAGGCCGGATTGCCGCACCGGCCGATTTTTCATCGGCGAAAAACACCCTGCAGAATCGGAACTTCCGGGCGCCGTTTGGGCGGTGACATAGTGCGCGAGCATCGTTCCACAAAGGGAAGAATGATCATGCTTGCCAGCGACGTATCAGCGATCGGGCACAGACCATTGGGTCGCTCCGGCCTCTCCGCCGGATCGATCGGCCTCGGCTGTTGGGCGATCGGAGGCTTCTTCACCCTCGACGGGAAGGCGGACGGCTGGGGAGAGGTCGATGACGAACAGTCGATCCGAGCAATCCATGTCGGGCTCGACATGGGTGCATCGCTGATCGACACCGCCGACGCTTATGGAACCGGTCATAGCGAGGAGGTCATTGGCCGAGCCCTCAAGGGGCGAAGAGGCGAGGCAATCGTCGCAACCAAGTTCGGATATACCTACGACCGTGCCAAACGTGCCCTGATCGGCACGGATGTCAGCCCTTCCTATATCGAGCAGGCCTGCACGGCGTCGCTCCAGCGTTTGGGCACCGGCCATATCGATCTCTATCAGATACATGTCGGCGAACTGTCGCACGATCAGGCGGATGCTGCCGGCGAGACACTTGAAAAGCTCGCTGAGACAGGTGCCATCCGTTTCTGGGGCTGGAGCACGGACAACGCCGCCGGCGCGAAGCGGATGGTGAAGTTTCCGCATTTCGTCGCGGTTCAGCAGGAGCTCAACGTCTTCACGAACGGGCCCGATATGCTGGCGATGTGCGAGAGCACCGATCTTGCGAGCCTGAATCGGTCGCCATTGGCGATGGGATTTCTGACCGGCAAGTTCAATCCTGACACGCGCCTGCCTGACGACGACGTCCGCGCGGCCGGTCACAGCTGGGTGCGGTTCTTCGAGGACGGACGGCCGCGTGCCGACTATCTCCGGCGCCTTGAAGAGCTCAGGGAGCTTCTCCAGACGGGCGGCAGAACCTTGGCTCAAGGCGCGCTGGGTTGGCTTCTCGCCCGTTCGCCCAGCACCTTCCCCATACCCGGTTTCAAGTCGGAGGCGCAGGTCCGGGAGAATCTCGCGGCGATGCAGCTGGGGCCATTGCCGGCCGCAATAATGGCTGAGATCGATGCGCTTCTCCGCAGCGGACCGACCGGCGTGGATCGACCCGCCGGCGGGCGGTGATCGGCGGGCCGCTCACGGCCGCTCGATCGATTTGAGCCTTCGCGGCGGAGATCGGCCTTCCAATCGGAAAGTGTTGCTTTCCTGCAACGGAAATCGCTCGGTGGCTGCAATTCGAAATTGAGTACTTGCCGATCGGCCGGTCTCGTGCAAGGATCACCTCATCCGCAATTCAAATCAGAGGAGGCGTAAGATGGATTCCAATCTCGTGTTTGTGCGCCTCTGCGGCGGAACGGCTATCACGCCTTCGATGCGTAGCGCATCTGGTTTCAGCCGCTACTGATCCAAGGCTCTCAAGCCCGCAATTCCGCCATTTGGCGATCCCCTTTTTACCTGACGTGACCGGATGACGGGGCGATTGTTCGCATTTTTGCGTTCCGCATCCGCACGTCTCTGATCCTCGAAAGGACCTGGCTGCGTCACTGCGCCGGGACGGACAGTCATGCGTGAACCACAAGCTATAGTTGTCGAACCCCTCGCGGCGACGGTCGATGAACTTTACCGGAAATTCGGCGTCTGGAAGACCGCACGCGCGCTGATGTCGGCCGCCTGGAGGCGCCGTCAGGCGCAAAACCAGATCACCCATCTGTCGAATCGGATGCGCCGAGACATCGGCCTTCCGGAGGCGGAGGAGGAAGTCCTCATCTGGGACATAGGCGCCTTCATTCAGGCTAAGGCAGGGCGCCCGGATTGACCTGCAGTGGTCGGCCTGCTGCAAAAGGAGAGAGGAACCGAAACTTCCTCTCCCCTTTTTGATGCCCCTCTTCCCCCCAGCCGTCAGCCCTGTGCAAGCTCCCATCGTCACCATGCTGCCTAGAACTGGTCGCCGGTTCCGTCGGGTCTCTTTGCGGACAGATGGTCTCGCACGTCACGGAAATCTCCACGTCATGCGGAGGCGAAACGGACCGAAGATCAGGCAAAGAAGGAGGCCCGGTTAACCATTTGTTAACCATGGCTCGCCTACATCTTGGCAACCAATAATTAACGAAGATGACCAAAGTGCTAACAGACGCTCGCTCGATCCGCATCAAGGGCCGCTCCTTCCTGGCGCTGGTGCTTTCCCCGGAACTGCCGCTCGACTGGTGGCTTGGCCGGCTCGATGACCTCGCTTCGCGTTCGGCGGGCTTCTTCCTGGGGCGCCCGGTGGTGCTCGACGTGGCGGATCTCGAGATCGACCGGAAACAGTTGAAGAGCCTGCTCGACGAGCTCGGCCAGCGCAATGTCAGGGTGATGGGGATCGAAGGCGGACGTCCCTCGCTCTTCGAACCGGGAATGCCGCCTGCCATGAAGGGCGGCCGGCCGGCGCCCGATTTCGAGGTGCCTGAGGTCGATCCTGCCGATCCGCCGAAGGCCGGCAAGGGAAAGGCCGCTGCGCCGATTACGCCGGAGGAGGTTCAGCCGGTGCGGGCGACGGCATCGATCATCGTCCGGGAACCGGTTCGGTCCGGACAGTCGGTCATCTTCCCGGAAGGCGACGTGACGGTGGTCGGCTCTGTCGCATCCGGCGCGGAGATCGTCGCAGGAGGTTCGGTCCATATCTACGGGACGCTCCGAGGGCGGGCGCTGGCAGGCTCGGTCGGAAACGCGTCTGCGCGCATTTTCTGCCGCCGGCTCGAAGCGGAATTGCTGGCAATCGACGGCGTCTACAAGACGGCCGAGGACATGGCGCCCAATCTGCGCGGCCAGTCGGTCCAGCTCTGGCTGGAAGGTGATTCGATCATGGCGGAAAGACTTAACTGAGCCGGTTGCCGGCGGGATTTATCGGATTAGAGCGGGGATGCGGGCGGAAAACCGCTCACAGTTTTCCTCATCCCGCTCTGACAACAGGAGCGGGAAGATGGCGAAAGTAGTTGTAGTTACATCTGGAAAGGGCGGCGTCGGCAAGACGACGTCAACCGCCGCACTGGGTGCGGCGCTGGCGCAGCGCAACGAGAAAACGGTCGTCGTCGATTTCGACGTCGGGCTGCGCAATCTCGACCTCGTCATGGGCGCCGAGCGCCGGGTCGTCTACGACCTCGTCAACGTGATCCAGGGCGACGCGAAGCTGCCGCAGGCGCTGATCCGCGACAAACGCCTCGATACCCTGTTCCTGCTGCCGGCATCGCAGACCCGCGACAAGGACAGCCTGACCCCCGAGGGCGTCGAGCGGGTGATGGAAGAACTCAGGAAACACTTCGACTGGATCATTTGCGACAGCCCGGCCGGGATAGAGCGCGGCGCGACGCTCGCGATGCGCCACGCCGACCTCGCCGTCATCGTCACCAATCCGGAAGTCTCCTCCGTTCGCGACTCCGACCGCATCATCGGCCTGCTCGATGCCAAGACCGAAAGGGCAGAGCGCGGAGAGCGGGTCGAGAAGCACCTGCTGCTGACACGCTACGATGCCGTCCGTGCCGAGCGTGGCGACATGCTCAAGGTCGATGACGTCCTCGAGATACTCTCCATCCCGCTCATCGGCATCGTTCCCGAGAGCATGGACGTTCTCAAGGCTTCCAATCTCGGTGCCCCGGTGACGCTCGCCGACAGCAGCAGCGCTCCGGCGCGTGCCTATCTGGATGCTGCGCGCCGCCTCGCGGGAGAAACGGTACCGATGACCATTCCCGGCGAAAAGCGTGGCTTCCTGGGCAAGATATTCGGACGGAGGGCAGCATGAGCATTTTCCGTTTCTTCAGCAAGCAGACCTCGGCGCCGACGGCGCGCGAGCGCCTGCAGGTGCTGCTGGCGCATGAGCGCGCGTCGGTCGGCCAGTCGGATCTCGTGGCGGTGCTTCGGGAAGAAATTCTCGCCGTCATCGCCAAGCATGTCCAGGTCGACCGCGACAAGGTCAACGTCACGATGGAACGCGGCGAGCACGTCACCACGCTCGAAGTCGACATCGAGATCCCGATGAAGGCGGGCGTGAGGGCGGCCTGAGCCGGCCCGCGTCGCCGGACCGCAGCATCACCGAGCCCCGGCAGGTTGCGCAATGGCAACCGGATGGATAACCTTTTTCTGCAGCCTCTCATTCGAGAGGCTGCAGAGCCGCTTTCGCCTGGCCGCCTTGCCCCATCGTCGGACTTTGGTCCGAATCGCATCGGACGATCGTCCGACCCGTGAAAGCGAAACGTCTGAACCAACTCGATTGCAGTTGACGCACTGACCAGACCGTGAACAAAGATGGCGCAACAGCTGGCGAAAGCGAATGTTGGGCTTTCCCGGTGGACTGTTGTCGCGTCGGCGGCGATGCCGACGATCGGTGAAAGCGTCAATGCATTCGCGAGACCGCGATCAGGCGCAGGCCGGTAAAACTCTTCAGGAGGAGCGTGATGGTCACGCGTCGAAACTTTCTCGCAGCACTGTGCTGGGTTTCGGTCGGCCTTCCCGTCGCCGTATCGCCTTACAAAATCGCGCTGTCGGGCTCAGGCATCGAACTGGAACCGCAGTCCGCTCTCGCCAAGGGAGGCGGTAGCGGCGGCGGACGTGGCGGCGGAGGAGGCGGCGGCGGACGAGGCGGCGGAAACGGTGGCGGCGGCGGAAACGGGAATGGCAGGGGCGGCGGCTCGAACGGCAAAGGCGGCGGCAATTCGAATTCCGGCCGGGCAAGCGGAAGAGCAGCGACGTCCGTGGAAGGCGGCGGCTCCATCCTGCGCGTACGTCACCGGGACGGCATCAGCGAGGTGATCGAAGGCGCCCGCTACATCATGAAGGATTCGCGCGGGCGCACGATCGTCAACCGGCGCGCAACCTCGGCCGACCGGAGACGGCTTCTGTCCTTCATTGACTGACCGGACGCCAGTCGAGCGCGTCGCGCAGCACCATGGCCGCCTCCGTCCGGTTGGCGACGTCGAGCTTCGCCATGATCTGCGTCATGTGATGTTTCACCGTTTTCTCGTGCAGATCGAGCTTTCGGGCAATTTGCTTGTTGCTCATTCCCGAGGCGACGAGGTGCAGGACCTCCTGTTCGCGCCGCGTCAGCTCGGCAACGAGGTTGGACTTGGCCGGTGCAGAATTGGCCAGCTGCCCCGTCAGCAGCTTGGCGGAAAGGGTGGGGGCGACATAGCTCTCGCCTGAGGCGACGGTGCGAATGACTTCCGCCAGCGCCCTCGCGCCGATGCCCTTGAGAATGTAACCCTTCGCGCCCTCCTTCAGGGCTGCCGCGACGTCGTCATTCGCCTCGGAAACGGTCAGCATGACGATCTTCTGCGAGGGCGCGACGCTCAGGATCGCCGGAACTGCGTTCAGCCCGCCGCCCGGCATGGAGATGTCGAGCAGCATGACGTCAGGGTTGAGGCTTTGCGCAATCGCGACCGCTTCGTCCCGCGACCCGCCTTCCGCGACGATCTCGAACCCGTCGATCTCCGACAGGCTCCGGGTCACACCCTCCCTGAACAGAGGGTGGTCATCGACCACGGCTACTCGAATTCCCGTCATCATGCCTGCTCCATTTCCTCGAGGCCGAGCGACATCCGGACGATGGTGCCGGGCGCGTTGGGGTTGATCTCGAATGTTCCGCCGAGGCTCTCGACGCGGCCTTTAAGACCCGCGAGGCCGAGGCTCGTCGGCCGTACTTCGCTTGGGTCGAAGCCCGGACCGCCATCGGCAACCTCGACGGTAATCTTGTCACCGTTCGTGTTCTGCGTCACGCGCTGAGCGATGCCGCCGCCGTGACGAAAGGCGTTGTTAAGTGCTTCCTGCACGAAACGGTATATGCATATCTTCGCCGATGCGGAAAGGCGCTCGGGCGGGTCGCTCATCGACAAGTCCACGGTCGTTCCCGTTCGTTGTTCATGGGCGCGAACGCAACGCTCCAGAATCTCCCTCAGGCTGGCAGTCTCTATCTGCGGCAGCACCAGCCCGTTGCACAGCGTCCTGATCTCGTTCATCGCCTCGTCGAGGCTGCCCTTGATGGCGGCGATCTCACGCTCGCGCAGTTCGGCGGGCGTCGAGGGGCTGACAAGTTTGTTGCTGTCCAGCCGAAGCGAAGCATAAGCCACGAGCTGCGCCGGTCCGTCATGGAGGTCGGCGCCGATCCGCCGCAACAGGGTTTCGTTCAGCGCGGTCGCACGCTGGGATGCCTGGCGCAGGCGCGCACGCAGTGCCTCGTTCTGCGCAAGCAGCGCCGAAAGCTCATCGACGCGCTGCCCAAGCGCATGGCGCTGTTTCTCGATCGTTCTGCTGCCGCGCAAGACGATGGCCGAAAGCGCGATGAAGAAGGCGAGCGTGAAGCCGGCAACGGCGATCCACGTGTGAAGCCGCGCCCGATTGAGGCTCTGCTCGAATTCATCGGCAATCTCGTGGAATTCCGAGACGGCGACCACCTCACCGGACCAGGGTTGGAGAAGGGGATTGTAGATCTCCAGGAGAGGACTGTTCGAAAGGCGCTCCGTCTCGCCGTCGGCCTCGTCGAGAGGCATGAAGCGAGCGACCATGCCGCCGTCGAATGCTGCCGTCAGCTCCGGACCCAGCTCGTACTTCTGACCAACCATGGCCTTTTCGCTCGAATAGAGAACGGTCCCGTCCGCCCGCCAAAGTCGGAACGACGCGAGCCGATCGCCCAAAGCGCCCTGCCCAAGCGTTTCGTCGAGCGCCCGTGCCACCGAGTCGTCGAGCACCTGCGTCGTTTGCATGTCGGGCAGGAGCGGCGCAATCACGCTGTCGACATAGAGCGCCGTGGTTGCCGCGGAGTTGCGCGTCACGGCTTCCTCTATGAGGCTCGTCACGAAGGCACCGACGACAAGCATCGCCGCAGCGGCTACCGAGCCACCGATAATCAGGAACTGCTTTGCCAGCGGCTGAGAGTTCCACCGTCTGATGAGGTCGTCGACGTGCACGAGAAATCTCACGATGGCCCGCTCAATTCGTCGCCGGCACTGCTGCGTTCTTTGCAACCGACAAATTAGCATCTCCGGCCGGCCGGTCAACGCGCGCCATCCCTTACCCCTTGGTCATAGCGCATCTTGGGACTTTTGACGACCGTGCCCACGGACCTAAGTCCTATCAACCGGCGCATTGGTCCGGCGACGGTGGAACCCGCGCCAGTTGCACGCTATCGCTTTATCAATTGAAGCAGAAAATCGGCCGGAGCAACAACGGCCGCGACATTCGATAGGAGGCCCCCATGCCTGTTTCCAAATTCGTCGGACGAGGTCTTATTGCGCTTGCGCTTGCAGGTGCGCCCCTGGCGGGCATTGCGCCCGGCATATCGGACATCGCCTTCGCCAAGGGCGGCAATGGCAACGGTGGGGGCAACGGTGGGGGCAGCGGCGGCGGCAGCGGCGGCGGCCACGGCAAGAGCGGAAACCACGGCAATAGCGGAAGCCATGCGAAGGCTCGATCCGATTCGGGCAGATCGGGCGGCGAACGTGCGGGCACGCCTCGTTTCCTCCAGGACCTGTTCAAGCACGGCAGGAAGTCCGAACGTGCGGCCACCGGCAAGGTAGTCAAGGCCAGGGCCACGAAAACGGCTGTCCCGACGCCGAAGCCTAAAAATTCGCAGGCCGAAGCGGCAAAGCTGAGCTCGCTCGGCCGGAACTATCATGCCTATCTGAACTCGAACGACCCGCGGATGGCGGCAATCTCCGCCTATGCGATCGCCTATGCCGAGTTCGAGGCCGAATTCGGCTCGGACGTCATCCCGACCGATCCCGCTCTCAGCGATGAAGCGCTGCGCGAGGCGATTGCAAGCTTCACGAATGGCGGCGAAGTGACGGACGCAACACTGGAAGACGTCAAGGAAACGCTCGGCGTCGGAACCCCCGTCGGGAAGATAGACGATATTCGTGAGCACCTTCTCGATACGACGCCTGATGAGGACATCACGCTCGAAAACTGACCGAACGAGGCGCGTCGCCGGATGGAACATCTGAGAAGATTCGACCGTGTCGCCGGCGCCGTGACCCAAGCGATGCGGGAGGGGCGGATAGGCTTTTCCCTGCAGCAGGTCAATGCGGTCGACGATACGGGCGAGGTGCTCTATTCGGAGTGCCTCGGCAGACTCGTAGAACGTGACGGAGCGGTCAGGACGAGCGAGGAATTCACTGCTTTTCTCGAAGCGTCGGGACGTGTTGCGTTATTCGATCGATACATGGTCGGTCTCGCATTCGAGTGGCTCGACTGCAATCCGTCGGGCGTGTTGGGTTGCGATATCTCGGCCGGCAATATTTTCGACGAGAACACCTGGTCGGAACTTTACGACCTGCTTTCGCGAAATCGGGAAATGGCCTCGCGCCTTGTTCTCGAAATAACGGAGTGCCTCCCGCTGGCCACTCTGCCGACGGCGGCGGAGTTCATCGAAGGCGCACGCGCACTGGGCTACAGAATCGCCTTGGACAGTTTCGGAACGGGTCACTCGACGCCGGAATCGCTGTTGTCCGTTCCCGTCGACATCGTGAAACTGGACGCATTCTTCATCGGCCGCGGCCAGGGTGTGGGCAAGGGCAAGGGGTTCCTCCATCATTTGGTAGGGCTCGCTTCATGCGTCGCGCCGACGGTGATCATCGAGGGCATCGAGACCTACGGACAGCTCGAAGCCGTCAAAAAGGCCGGCGCAACGCATGTGCAGGGCTTCCTTCTGTCCGAGCCGACGCTGTACCCCGTCTATTGTGGCCAGCCGGCGCCGCTGCCGGCAGCCAAACCGAGATCTGCGGGATCGCGGCAGCTGCATTCCTAGATCACGATGCTCTTAGGTCGAGTCGACCTCTTCTCCTCAGCCCGCTCCAGTTGGGCAGGCCACCGACTTCGTCACGTCTAAATCTCCGACGACCCCTCCGCGCGGGGTTGCAGATATCGAATATGTGATTGGCCGTGAGTTTGGCAATCCACGCGAGTCGGCTACACGTCTACACGCGATCCCCGTTTCCCTCTTCGTACTCGCTTGAGATGTTTAGCAAAATCCAATTACAAAGACGCACGCTTCTTCTGGGAGCGATCTCCGCAACAGCAGCCGTCGCGGGGTGCTCGACCTCTGCGCCGCAGGCGGAGCGCGCTCCCGTGCCGCGTCTGGTGAGCCGCCCGATCGGGCTGGCGAGCGATGCCGAACTGGAAGCCAGATATGCTGCCGTCGAAGATGGCGGACATTTTATTCCGGCAGTCCCCTATAGGGAGATGGATCCGAAATACTTTCGCCAGCGGGTGCCGGACCCTACCGGCGAACCGGCGGGGACGGTGGTCGTAGACACGCCCGGGCGGTTCCTTTACCTCATCGAGCCTGGCGGAACGGCGATGCGCTACGGCGTCGGCATTGGGCGCGAGGGCTTCGCCTGGCAGGGCGAAGGGATCATACACTGGCGCCAGCCCTGGCCTCGGTGGAAGCCTCCGGCCGATATGATCGCCCGCCGGCCGGAACTCGAAAAATACTCCGTCGCGAATGGAGGCATGGCCCCCGGCATCGACAATCCCTTGGGTGCCCGCGCGCTGTACATCTTCCAGAACGGGCAGGACACGCTGTACCGTCTGCACGGCACGCCGGAATGGAAGTCGATCGGCAAGGCAGTCTCGTCGGGGTGCGTTCGGCTGGTGAACCAGGACGTCATCGATCTCTACAAGCGTGTACCCTACCACGCCCCGATCGTCGTCTATCAAAAGCCGCTTGCCGAGCAGCTTCAAGTCTAGAGACTGTTGATATTCGGATAGCCGCCGCGGTTTGCTTGATTTCCTCATTCCTGTGACAAGCACAGGAGGAGAGATTGCAGTCCTCCGATACGTTTCCTCGGGCGGTGCTGTCGGCAAGATGGTTACATACGCGCAACGCCAGAATCGATCACGTCGATGACTGTCGAGCCGGCCTAAAATCATCGTGATCTAGTGCATTTCGAACGACGCATTCCCGGGCGCAAGACCGCTATGCACATTTCTGGAAGCGCTCTAGATCCGGTTGAAAGTCCCGCCGATCAGCCGGCTCCAGTGTTCCCCCGCCAGCCCGTTGATGAAACCCTGTGCATGACGGAAGGCGTCGACGAGTTCCTCCTCGCGGGAATGGACGACGGTCGAGGCGGCATGGACGAAGCCGATACGGCGGCCCATCATGGCCTCAAGCAGCGCCGGCTGGGTTCGACCGCGAACCGCAGCGGCGCCGCGCGCGGCCGCGTGCTCTATCAGGCAGTCGAGGATCGAACCGGCCTGTCCCGGCAGGGCGAGGACCTGGAGAACCCTGGCAGTTCCGCCGGGCTGCAGGTGGTAGAAAAACGCTCCGACGGGAGCACCACTTCGCGTCCTCACGGCCGCAAGCACCGGCGCGCCGAATTCCGGCTTCTTCTCCGCGTCTTCGAGGATATGGTCCAGCTGGCCCTCGGCCCAGGCCGGCTGCACGGCAAACTGCCGGGTCAAGGGTGCGAAGAGCTCGGCAAAGCCATGCCGGTCGATGTCGGCGACCTGCAGCGGGCCCTGTGTGGTGGCGGCGTCGGGCACGCCCGACCAGCGCAACTCGCCGCGTCGCAACTTGCCGCGATGACGGCGGTCGAACGCATGAGCCAGCGGGCCGAGTGCGCGAGCGGGGCCGAACCGGCTCGCGACGAGATCGAGGCCGAAGGATGCGGGCCGGATGACGCGTATCCAGTCGAGGCTGTATTGCGGAAGCACGGCGCCACGCAGCTTCGTCCACATCTGCGTCGAAACTTCGCTCGCCGTTTCGCTGAAGGAAAGGTCCTGCGGTCCTGCAAGGAACGCTTTCAGCAGCCGCGCGCCGGCCATCGGATCGCTTTCGTGGCCTTCGACCATCAGCGAGCCGCAGATCGCGGCGCGCAATGGCCTGCCGCGATACGTCATGGCCAGAGTGTTCGCTCCGACGAAGCCGGAAATCCGGCCGTCATCGTTGCTGTACACGAGCGGGCGGATTTCCGGGTCGTTGCCCGGGGCATCGATATAGAGTTGCCGAAGATATTCGATGAACGCAGGCGGCGGCTCCTCCGCGCTGTTGCGGAAAACCTTCTGGAAGAGCCGCGCGACAGCCGGGATATCCTCGACTGCGAGCGAACGGATGTCGCTCATCTGCTTGCCCCGTCAGCCGCGGCGGTTGCCGCTGCACCTCCCAGCCTGCGCGCTAGTGCGACCCGCGGCTTTCCGGCCGAGTCCTCCGCGAATGTCACTGCCTCATAGGCCTTCGTTCGGGCGAGAAGCGCCGTGGCCTGGCGATCCTGGCCCTCTCCGAACTCGAAGAGAAGCCAGCCGCCCGGCTTGAGGAAGGCGACGGCCTCGCGGATCAGCCGCTGATGGATGGATATGCCGTAGGGGCCGCCGTCGAACGCCTCCCGCGGCTCGCTCGCGAGAAGATGCGCGCTGTCGCCTTCGAGGCGGGATGTCGAGATATATGGCGGGTTGCAGACGATCATGTCGACGGCGCCCTCGAGGCCTTCTCCGGCGAGGGCGGCGAACAGGTCGCCCTGCCGGATGACGACGCGGTCGCCAAGCGAAAGGCGATCGACGTTGCGCCGCGCAAGCGCGACCGTGCTGTCGGTGAGGTCGGCACCCCAGACACGCGCAAGCGGTACCTCCTCGGCGATCCCCAGAGCGAGATTGCCGGATCCGCAGCACATGTCGATCACGGTCGCCGGTCCGGCGCGCTCGGTCAGGATCGCTGCGGCGTTCCGCCCAAGGAGTTCCGTCTCCTCCCTCGGCACGAGCACGTCCGGTGCGAGTTCGAGGTCGACGCCCATGAATCGTACGAGCCGCGGCACGCGACCCTCGGTCCGGCCGTCAAGATGATTGTCGCCCTGCAGCACGAAGGCTCCTTCGGTTATCGGATTGGATGTCGTCCGGCGCACACTAGCGCGTGCAGGTAAACGGAAGCTGAAATGGAGGGCGTCCGATAACACATGGCGTCACAAAGCTTATGTTAACCGGCCAATCACTTATCCTCGCTAGTGTGCGCCTCAATCGGCGAGGGTGCAGGTCGCAGCCCGGTTGCCGACCCTTAGTCGGATTGTCAAGGCAGAACGGATGGCCCCGGAAGGTGTGACGGAACAGCGCGGCGACAGACCATTCCTGCCGATGGTCGTGTCCTATCTCGCCTCCGGCGGCAGTCTGGTTCTCGGTTCGGCGGCGCAACTCCTTACCTTTGCCATCCTTGCACGCTGGCTCGGCGTCCACGAGTTCAGCGTTTTCGTCGCAATTACTGCAGTCGCCAACATAGCCGTCCATCTCTGCGGGCTCGGGGCGATGGAATGCCTGGTGCGCCGGGTCGCGCGCGACCGCGCGATCTATCCGCAGATGCTCGGACACAATGTCATCCTGACGGCGGCGAGCGGGGCAGCTCTGGTCCTGTTGGGAGCGGTGGTCCTGCCGTTCTTCTTCACCCTTTCGCCGGACCCCGTGACGAATGTCGCCGTGATCACGCTGATGCTCGTCACCAACATCCTGCTGGTCCGGGTCATCGTGCTCACCGAGCAGATCTTTATCGCTCACACGGATTTTGCCTCCGCGAACAAGGTCGTCGTCGGTTTTGCGGCCGCGCGGACGGTTGCGGCGGCACTCGCCTGCATCGCCTTCGGCGTCACCAGCGTCGCATCCTGGGCGGTGTGGCAGTTTCTGTGCCATGTCCTCGTGGCGCTCTTGTGTATGCGGGCAATCCGGGGACTTGGTGCGCCGCGCTACCGCATCGTGCGGGAGGAACTCCCGCAAGGCCTTTACTTCAGCATTCCCTTCATCCTGCGTGCGCTCCGCCAGAATGCCGACCTGCTTGTCCTGAGCCTCGTCACCACCGCCGAGGTCGTCGCAAGCTACAGTGTCGCTCGCCGCATGCTGGAGAGTAGCTATCTTTCAGTGGAAGCGCTGAACCGGCTTATCTACCCCGGTTCGGCGAGGGCAACGGCGGCGGGACTTCACCAGGCGCTGCAGCGCGTACGCCGGGTGCTCGCTGCCGCCACGGTCATCAGCCTCGCCGCGGCCGTCACGGTCTTCGTTCTGGCGCCGGTCCTGCCGTACCTTTTCGGCAAGGACTATCTCTCGCTGGTCGGCTTCGTCAGAATCCTATGCTGGGTCGTGGTGCCGCTCGCGATGTGGTCGGTCGCGGTCGAGGCACTTGGTGCCTCCGGCGCACACGCCGCCCGCGCGACCGTCATGGGGCTCGGCAGCATCGCCGGCGCCGGCCTTGCCGCATGGGCAAGCTGGTACGCCCCGCCGATGGGAACTTTCCTGTCCTTCTACGCAATCGAAATCGCGATGGTGGTCGCCTCTTGGAGCGTGCTCCTGCACTTCGTGCGGCGCGACCGCCGCCAGGCTGCGCTCACCTTTGGAGCGGGCGCCATATGACGATGGAGGCGGATGAAATTCGCGTATCCGAGAGTGTGCCGGTCGGTGCAGGGCACCGCCGCGGTACGCGCGCCATGGCGCCCGGCGACATTCCGGCGGTCGGACGGCTGTTCAACAGGATTTTCCGAAGGCAGGACCACGCGCCCGGGAATGACCTTGGACGTTATCTCGAGACCGTCTTCTTCGGCAGCCCTCACTATTCTCCCGAACTCGGCAGCGTCGTGCACGAAAACGGTGCGACCGGCATAGACAGCGCAATACTCGCGGTACCGATGGCGTTCATGGTCAATGGCCGCCCGACCATGGCCCGTCTTCTCTGTGCCTTCATGGCGGATGGAAAAGCAGGAGCCGTTGGAGCGGCGCGTCTTGCGCGCACCATGCGGGCGTCTCGCCAGGACATGTGCTTCTCCGACAATGCGTCGCCGGTCAGCGCCGACCATTGGGTTGCGGGAGGTGGCATCGTCCTGCCGATCCAGAGCCTCGAATGGCAGCGTTCGTTTCTGCCCTTGAGCGCCGCGGCTTTCCTTGCGGGCAGTCACTTCCGGATAGCGCGCTCGCGCGTTGTCGTCGGCGTTCTCAGGCTGATTGACCGTGCACTGCGCCGGTTGCGGCCCTCCATGCGGCCGAAGGCGGAGGGCGAATGCAGGATCGAGGCAGCGGGCGTCGAGGAGTTCCTCCAATGCGCGAGCCCGATGCTGGAACGCTTTGCGATCCGCCCGGCCTGGTCGCGAGCCGAATTCGATTGGCTCGTGCGCGTCGCTTCGATGAACCGGAGCCTCGGGACGCTCCAATGCAGGAAAGTCGTTCTCGCGGACGGCCGCACGATCGGCGCCTTTCTTTTTTTCGGCAAGCAAGGTGCCGTGGCCACGGTGCTCAATCTCGTCTGCGAAGAGGGGCGCGAACGCGACGTCGCCGCTGCGATGTTCGCGCGGCTCGATGCGGAAGGCTATGCCGTGGCGGTCGGCATGGCACAGCCGTTCCTGATGAACGCTATCTCGCGCCAGCGATGGCTGTCATTCCGGCACCGCGGCTACTTCTGCATGGTGACCCGCCATGCGGACCTCAAGGAAGCGGCAGAGCGCAACGACATCTATATCGGCGGCCTCGCCTCCGAGACCTGGAGCCGGCTGCTGACGGATTTTTAGCTGGGGCTTACATTTCACGGCCGATGATCCCAGGGATTGATGATAGTTACACCGGTGTCAGCGAAATCCGCGACATTGCGGGTTGCCACGGAGGCACCGCGAGACCAGGCGATCGCGGCAATCTGCGCGTCGAACTGGCTGATCGGGCGACCGAGAGATCTGGAGCCGGCTGCCGGATTTTTGGTTGGATGTCTTGCCGTCGATCAGTCGCGATTGTATGAGCGAGGCCTGTTCTGACGCAGTCGATGGGAAGCGACGATGGCACCTGCGGTTCTGTTTGAAGGCTTGTCAGCGTTCCCGCCCACACCCGCCGATGCGGACGGCAAGGTTTCGGAAGAGGCGCTGTCGCGACTGCTCGAGCGTATCCGCCTGGCACGCGCGGACTCGATTGGATTGCTCGGCAGCACAGGCGCTTACGCATTTCTCTCGCGCGGTGAACGGCGACGGGCAGTGGAGACCGCTGTCGAATGTGTGGGAGGCAGAGTTCCCCTCATCGTCGGCGTCGGCGCACTCAGGACCGACGAGGCCCAGGCGCTCGCGCGCGACGCGAAGGAAGCCGGGGCAGATGGACTCCTCCTGGCTCCCGTATCCTACACGCCCCTGACCGAGGAGGAGGTTTATCATCATTTCGTTGCCGTTGCCGGCGCTTCCGACTTGCCGCTCTGCATCTACAACAATCCGGGCACGACCAAGTTCGTCTTCAGCGAGGACCTGATCGTACGGCTCTCGCAGGTGCCGAAGATTGCCGCGGTGAAGATGCCGCTGCCCGCCGACGGCGATTTCGGGGGTGAGATCGCTCGACTGCGGGCGAAGACGCCTGCAGCTTTTGCTATCGGCTACAGCGGCGATTGGGGCGCAGCAGATGCGCTCCTGTCGGGTGCCGATGCGTGGTTCAGCGTCGTCGGCGGTCTCTTGCCTGTTCCCGCATCGAAACTCGCCCGGGCGGCAAAAGCGGGCGATCGCGCGGAAGCGCACCGGATCGACATGGCATTCCAACCGCTATGGGCCCTGTTCAAGGAGTTCGGCAGTTTCCGCGTGATGTACGCCATCGGGAGCGTCCTGAACCTCTTTCAGGCATTGCCCCCGCGGCCGATCTTGCCGCTTGGACCGGGTGACAGAGCCCGCGTAGACGAGGCTGTTCAGAAACTGGTCGACCTCTAAGAGCGGCTCTCCACCGAGATATGTGAGATAGGCAAGCCGCCGGTTTGGCACTTTGCACTCCGCCTGGGAATCGTCGGGGTAATACGATCGCCACTCGGAGAAATCCGGTGCGTAGCGGATATGCTTTGAATGCGCCAGCAGCCGGACGCTTGAGGATGCCTACGCCAGCTGGCCTGCCCAAAAGGTTACCGCCCGAACCCTTCCGCTTAACCGAATATTCACCCTGCAGGCCCTAAATCTGCATGGGGAATTGCTTATGCGGCAATAAGCACCTTGGTGGCTCCAAGGGATGGGGAAAAGCGGATGTATCGGCGCAGCGAGCCCGAGGGACTGGGATTACGCCTTGAAAGGCCACATCAGCGCCTTCGCTCGGGCGGAGGGTCGTTGCTCGACCTCGTGCCCGCGGTAACGGAAGAGCCCGCCGCTAACGAGGAGGCTCCCGCCGAGGCGGACGATGCCTCCGCCCGCGTGGTGGATATTCCCGTCCCCGCCCATCAGGCGCGCGCTTTTGAGAAGCAGCCTTCCCCCGTCGCGGATTTCTTCCCACAACTCCACCTCCTGGGCAGCATCGGGGTCAATGACCTCATCGCGTGGCTGCGCAACGGCGCCCGCTGGATCGTGCTCGCGCTCGTCCTTTCGGTTGCCGCCGCCTTCGCCTATGCGGTGACGGCGACGCCGCGATACACGGTCTATACCGACCTCGTCGTGGACCCTTCCAATCTCAACGTCGTCAGCGACGACGTCTTTACGACCAATCCGCAGCGCGACGCGCAATTGCTGGAAGTCGAGAGCAAGCTCCGGATACTGACCTCGCGCAACGTCCTCCAACGCGTCATCGGCGAGATGCGGCTTGCGGACGACCCCGAATTCGTCAGGCCGACATTGCTCGACTGGCTGAAGGCGCTCATCGCCCCGCGGGACGCCGAGGCGGACAAGGAATTGGCGGCGATGCGCGCCTTGTCCGAGAGGGTCGAGGCGCGCCGGGAGGAACGCTCCTTCGTCGTGATCCTGAAGGTGTGGAGCGAGGAACCGGCCAAGGCAATCGCCCTCTCGGACGCGATCGTCGAGGCTTTCGAGGCGGAACTCTTCCAGTCGGCCGCCGAAAGCGCCGGCCGAGTGGCGCAGAACCTGAATGCACGCCTCGATGAGCTGCGCCGCAACGTCACCGAAGCGGAGAAGAGGGTCGAGGATTTCCGGCGCGACAACGGCCTGCAATCCACCAATGGCGAGCTCGTCAGCAACCAGCTTTCGAGCGAGCTCAACACCCAGGTCCTCGACGGTCAGCAGCGCTTCATCCAGGCGGAAACGCGTTACAGGCAGATGAGCGCGGCTGTTGCCGAGGGCCAGACCGCCAGCGCCTCGGTGTTCGAGTCGGCGAACATGACCAATCTGCGCCAGCAGTATAACGCCTTGCAGCAGCAGATCGGCTCCATGCAGCTTACTTATGGCGAGCGACACCCGCGGCTCGTTGCCGCGCGCTCGGAGCGCACGACGCTGGAAGCCGCGATGAAGGATGAAGCCCGCCGCATTCTGGAGCGCGCGAAGGGCGACTTCGACCGGGAGCAAAAGGCGCTCGATGCGCTCCGCGGCAAGGCGGATGACGAAAAGTCGAACGTCTTCACCGATAACCAGGCCCAGGTGCAGCTTCGTGACCTCGAACGCGACGCGCGCAGCAAGGCGGCGATCTACGAAACCCATCTGGCACGCGCGCAGCAGATCACCGAACGCCAGCAGATCGACACCACGAACATTCGCGTCATCTCGCGTGCCCTGCCGCCCAATGCGCGAAGCTGGCCCCCGCGCACCTTGATCCTGCTGATCGGCGGCGCCCTTCTGGGTCTCGCAATCGGCATCGCCGCGGCACTTGCCCTCGGCCTCTGGAAATTCCTTCGCGGCAAGACCCACGTGGCCGCCTGAGGAGCCCGGGAGATGGATCGCGAGGGCTACGGAGAGGTCGAGCCGACGAATGCGGTGAAGGCGCGTGTCGGCACCGTGCTCTTCATGGCGATCTTCCTGTTCTTCTGGATCTCCATCAATCCCTTCGTGGATCTGACGGGCGAGGCGGTGCTGGACCCTTCCGCCGGCAATTCCAACCGGCTGAACCAGATCATCTCGCTCCTGCTTTTCACCGGCATGCTCGGCTACGGCCTGGTGCACCCTTTGCGGGAAGCGATCCTGCAGCCGCGCGCGCTGCTGGCGATCCTCTTTTCCTGGTTCATCTTCGTTTCGCTGGTTTCGGCGCATCCGATGCTCGGCATCAAGGGTGCGATCCTCGCGTTGATGGTCACCGTCAATGCCAGCGTCTACCTGTTGTTGCCCGCTTCGGAACGCCACTTCGCCAAGATGCTCGGCATCGGCATCCTCATCATGCTCGCCGTCGCCTATTACGGCATCGTCTTCAAGCCGCAGCTCGCGATCCACCAGGCGTCAGAACTGCGCGAGCCGATGAATGCCGGCCTGTGGCGCGGCCACTTTCCCCACAAGAACAGCGCCGCGGCCGCCATGGTGATCGCAGCCTTCATCGGCTTTTACGTCATGAACACCTGCTCGAGGTTTGCCGGGATCGTCATCGTCGCGCTGTCTTTCGTCTTCCTCGTCAACACCGGGGGCAAAACGTCGACCGCGATGCTGCCGGCCATTCTGCTGCTCGCGCTCATATTCGAGAAGGTGCGCTTTCTTCGTATCCCGATTGCCGTCGGTGGCGTCGGTCTTTTCAATCTCTTCGCGGTGGGCTCCGCCGTCTTCGCCCCGCTCGGCGATTTCATCAGCGGGCTCGGCATCGATGCGACCTTTACCAATCGCGCCGATATCTGGCGCTTCGCCTTCGGCGCGCTCGCCGAACAGCCTCTCACAGGCTATGGCTTCAAGGCCTTCTGGCAGACGGAAGAACTGGTCTATAGCGGCGGCTCGGTCGAGACCTGGGCCGTCGCTGCCGCCAACGGTCACAATTCCTATCTCGACATTGCCCTGATGACGGGCTTCCCGGGCCTTGCCCTGACCCTGATCTGGATCCTTTTCCTGCCGCTTAGAAAGATCGCCCGCATTGCTCCGGAGCGCGAGCATTCGCATCTGACGAGGCTGTTCGTACGCATATGGCTCTACACGATCTTCAACGCCGGCCTCGAAAGTCTCTTCTTCGAGGGGGGGAGCCTTCTGTGGTTCACATTCATGGTCGCACTCTATGGACTGTCGTTGCAGTCGAGCGCGGAACTGGCGGCTGCTCCTGCACGCGCTCGCCAGGGGAGGGTAGCGCATGCTTGAGAAGCTGGGTGGGTTCGGTCCGCTTGTCGACAGGCTGGCGAACCGGGCGATCTGGAAGCTGGCTGGAGCCCGGCGCGAGTTGGAGACGAAGGTTCCGCTCGTCTCCTTCACCTTCGACGATGTCCCCGACAGCGCGCTTGGCGCGGGCGCAGCCATCCTCGAGAAGTATGGAGTCCGCGGCACCTTCTATATCGCGGGCGGGCTTGCCGGGCAGGTGGAACCGGATCGAAGCCTGATCACGCCCGAAGGGTGCAGCGAGTTGCTCGCCCGCGGACACGAAATCGGCTGTCACACCTTCGCCCACCGAAGATTGCGCGAAATTGCCGGGCTCGGCGCCGATCTCGACCGCAATGCCGAATACCTAAAGCATGTCGGCGTTTCTCCCGCTGCATCGAATTTTGCTTTCCCCTACAACGCTGCCTGGCCGTCGGCACGGGCCGAGCTCCGCCGCCGCTACCGAACCTGCCGGGCAGGGGGCGAGGATATCAATCGCGGTGCCGTCGACCCGATGATGCTCAAGGGCGTCGAGATCCGCCAGCCGGAGGATGGGGCGCGCGCGCTGACGCGCTGGATAGACGATGTCGCCGAGCGTCCCGGCTGGCTGATCTTCTTCACTCACGATATCGCCGCGCAGCCCACAAACTTCGGCTGCACCCCCGACACCTTCGATCATCTGGTCCGCTACGCCGTCGAAAAGGGATGCTGCATCCTTCCCGTCGACAGCGCCGCCGACCGGATCGGCTGGTAAGGAGGCTCTGGTGACCGGGAAGCGCCTTCTTGCGATCAACAACTATTTCTACCGCCGCGGCGGAGCGGAGGCGGTCTTCTTCGACCATATGAGCATGTTCGGCGAGATCGGCTGGGACATCGTTCCCTTCGCCATGCAGCACGAACTCAACGAATCCTCGCCCTGGTCGGATTATTTCGTTTCGGAGATAGAATACGGCCGCCGCACCGGTCTCCTGCGCAAGGCCGTCCAGGCGGCGAGCGTCATCTATTCGCTCGAGGCGCAGCGCAATCTCGGCAGGCTCATCGACCGCGCCCGCCCTTCGGTCGCCCATGCGCACAATGTCTATCATCACCTGTCGCCGGCGATCTTCTCGACCCTGAAAGCCGCCGGCATTCCGGTGGTGATGACGGTCCACGACCTGAAGCTCGCCTGCCCCTCCTACAAGATGCTGCGGGACGGCCGGGTATGCGAGGACTGTCGCGGCGGCAGGGTCTACAATGTCCTGCGCCATCGCTGCGTCAAGGGTTCGGCCCCTCTGAGCGCGGTGGTGCTCGCGGAAACGGTGCTGCACCGCTTGCTCGGGCTCTACCGCGACAAGGTGGACCGGCTGGTCGTGCCAAGCCGATTCTATCTGGAAAAGCTCGCCGAATGGGGCTGGCCCCGCGAGAAGATGGTTCACATCCCCAATTTCGTCGATGTCACGGCTCTTTCCGGTGATTGGCAGGAGGGCGATTATTTCGCCTTTGCCGGCCGTTTGGCGCCGGAAAAGGGCCTCGCGACCCTGATCAGGGCGGCGGCTCTGTCGAACCAGCGGCTGGTCATCGCCGGCACCGGTCCGGAGGAGCAGACCCTTCGCAGCCTCGCAGCCGAGCTCAAGGCGGACGTGACCTTCGCCGGCTATCTCTCCGGCGAGAAGCTGCACAGGCTGATCGGCGAGTCCCGCGCGCTCGTGCTGCCGTCGGAATGGTACGAAAACGCCCCCATCAGCGTGCTCGAAACCTACGCGCTCCAGCGCCCGGTGATCGGCGCGGCGATCGGGGGGATTCCGGAAATGGTCAAGGAAGGCGAGACCGGTCTGCTTGCGGCTCCAGGAGATGCCGAGGACCTCGCCAGGGCCCTGTGCGAAATGGCCGCCGTTTCGCCCGCGGAACGCGCCCGCATGGGGGCGGCCGCCCGGTCCTGGGTCGCGAGCGAATTCTCCGCCGCCACCTACCGCGAGAGGACGCTCGATCTCTACGGGGCGATCGGCGTGGCCTGAGGCTTGTCATCCGATCCTCATTCCTGTGCTCGTCACAGGAATCCAGCCAGCCCAAGTCCTTGGGCTGAAAGATCCTTCCGCGCCGCAGACACGGCGCTGCTGAATCCCTGTGACAAGTGTTTAGCCCGCAGCCGGCGGGAACCTACATTCCGCCGTCGCGGGCCGGCAAGACGGCCAAAACCCACCATTTGCCGCCGGCCTATTGGGAGACGCTGGAAGAAGTCAGCTTCCGAACCCGCGACGACAAGGGCAAGCGGATTCCGCAGGAGAGGCTTGTGGCCCAGGCGCTGAACCTGCTTTTCGCGAAGTACAATTTCCCGGTCGTTCGAGAGGGTGGCGAGTTAGCGGGCAGACATGATGCTTACATAGCTGCATGTAAGCATCATTAGACCGATCTTGCCAAAAAATAGCAACTGCTGGTATATTGCGCTTCAACAAGGAGATATGTCCATGGCTGCTAGAAGCACATCTATTTCCCTTGGCGATCACTTCGCCGGTTTCATCGACAGCCAGGTGCAAACCGGCCGCTACGGCTCCGCCAGCGACGTTGTGCGGGCTGGACTTCGGCTTTTGGAAGAACACGAGGCGAAGGTAAGGGCGCTGGAAGCGGCTTTGATCGAGGGCGAAGAATCCGGCGAGCCAGAGCCATTCGACAACGAAGCGTTCAAAGCCGAAATGCGCGCCGAATATGGCGACTGAACGGCCTTTCCGGCTCGCTCCTACCGCCAAGGCCGACCTTCGGAAGATATGGCGCTACACGGCTCGCCGCTGGTCTCTGGAACAGGCGGAGACCTACCAAGACCAGCTTTATACTGCATTTGAGGGACTGGCCGCAGGGACGAAGAAAGGCCGCAATGTCGATGTGCGGCCGGGTTATCTCAAATACCCGGCAGGAGCGCACATCGTCTATTTTCGGGATCGCGGCGACCGGATCGACATCATCCGCATCCTGCATGGCCGGATGGACGCCCAACGGCATTTGTAGAGAAGCGGCCGGCCGCGCGAAGCGTCGAAGTAGGGCAGGGTATTATGTTTACCTGTCAGCATGTAATCATCCGCCCCGGCCCCCCATGCCCGATGCGCATCGCGCACCGCAAGCACCTCGGCCTCTACCGCATCGTTACAACGCATCGGGCTTATATGCGGGCGCCGTGAGCGATCCGCCAACTCCCGGTCGCCGGCTTCCCACCGCGCCAGCCATTTATAGCCGGTATCCGGGCTGATCCCGAACCGTCGGCACAATTCCCGCCGGTCCACACCCTCCTCAAGCGGAAGTCGCACAAACTCCCGCCGCTCTCCCATCGTCGATACCCCTCGCCACGGCATGGAATACCCCCTTCGAAGCCAAACCAGTATGACGTGTCAGCCATCTCCCCGAACACCCGTCAGTTATGTCCCCGGGCTAAACAACAAGCACAGGGACGACGGAGGCATGCATCCGTCCAGGCCATTTCGCAAACGCCGCCCATCGCCGTCTGATTTTCGGTCAGACCTCTACGAATCTAATGACCTTCTTACCGGGATGGTAAGTGTTCTGCTCGTAAAAGATGCGAACTGGGTTATCGCTGGGGCGCAACAACCATGAGCAGAGCGTCGGGAGTTTCCCGAGATCGACCTTCGGCAGGGCCGGATGCCCCGGCAATGCCGGGCGGCGCAACCGCGAGCATGCCTGCAAGCGTCTATCGTGAACTGCCGATCGAGCGCCGCCGCGTGATGATGATCGGGCTTCGTGGCATTCCGAACGTTCAGGGCGGCGTCGAAAAGCACGTGGAGATGCTCGCAGGCAGGTTGATCGCGCATGGTTGGGATGTCGAGGTAGTCGGACGCCGGCGCTATCTTGCGGTTCCTGCGCCGCATTCCTGGAATGGAATACGCGTCACTCCCCTGTGGTCTCCACGTATGATGGCGCTCGAGGCCATCGTCCATACCTTCCTCGGTGTATGCTATGCGGCGCTGCGGCGCCCGGATATCCTGCACATCCACGCCGTCGGCCCGGCGCTCCTGGTACCGCTCGCCCGGCTGATGCGCCTGGACGTCGTCGTGACCCACCACGGCTACGACTACGACCGACAGAAATGGGGGGGGTTCGCCAAGAGGATGCTGCGAGCGGGTGAACGCATGGGCATGCGGCTCGCGCAAGGTCGCATCGCAATCTCCAGGGATATCGCCGACACGATGGGCGAACGCTATCGCGTACCGGTGTCTTTGGTGCCGAATGGCGTCACCGTTTCGCGCTCCAGCAGCGAAACCGGCATTCTCGGCGAATTCCGTCTGACTCGACGGCGCTATATCCTGCTTGCGGCGCGGCTTGTTCCGGAGAAGCGGCAGATCGATCTCATCCAGGCATATGCAAAACTTGGAAATAGCGGATTCGATCTCGTGCTTGCGGGCGGTGCGGAATTCGCGGGCGTCTACGAAGAGGAGGTACGGGCGCTGGCCAGCCGCGTGCCGGGCGTCGTCCTGACGGGGTTCCAGACCGGCGATCGCCTGGCGGAACTCTTCGCCAATGCGGCGCTCTTCGTGCTGCCGTCGAGCCACGAAGGCATGCCGATCGCGCTTCTGGAGGCGATGGCCCATGGCCTCCCGGTTCTGGCAAGCGACATCGTTGCCAACCGGCAGCTCGGCCTGCCCGCCGGCGATTATTTTCCGCTGGGGAACGTCGACGCGCTTTCCTCTGCCATCGCCGAAAAGATCGCCAATCCCCCCGACGAACAAGAGGTGCTCGCGCAGACCGAGCGCGTCGAAGCCGTCTATAGCTGGTCGAGCGTGGCACTGAAGACGCTAGACGTTTACCGGGCCGTGACGAAATGAATGTCAGGCGCATCGCATCCGTTCTTGCGTGGCTCCTTCTTGGCGTCATTGCCTATTCTACCCTCTCTCCGCTCGATCTGCGCCCGCACATGGGCAGCTCGGTGCAGGTTGAACGGTTCGGGGCATTCGGGCTGACGGGTCTCATGTTCGCGATCGCCTATCCCCGATACGTGCTCGCCGTTCTGGCGGCTATGCTCGCGGCGGCAATCGGGCTGGAACTCACGCAGATGCTCGCCGCCGACCGCCATGCCCGGTTGATAGACCTTGCGGTCAAAATGGCGGGGGCCGGCTGCGGTGTCGGCGCCGGCTGGCTGCTTGTCCGCCTTTGGCACCGGTTCCAGCCGAAAATCGCGGGCATGAAACAAAGCGCAAACTACCGCGGATAGATTTTCGCTGCACGATTTTGGGGGGCTCTCTTGACCATATCCATCATCATCAAGACATTGAATGAAGAGAAGCGGATTGCCGCAACCGTCGAGAGCGCGCTTGCGGCGCTTCAGGACACGGGCGGCGAGGTCATCATCGCCGATAGCGGCTCCTGCGACCGCACGGTCGAGATCGCCTCGCAATATCCCGTCATCATCGCACAGATCGCCCCGCCCGCGCGACCGAGCTGCGGCATCGGCCCGCAGCTCGGCTTCCAGCATTCCCGCCATGATTACGTCTGTCTCATCGACGGCGACATGCTGCTCGACGCTGCCTTCCTCAAAGACGCCGTCCGCTTCCTGGCCGACCATCCGACCATGGCGGGCGTTACCGGACATGTGGAGGAGATGCACATCTCAAATCTCGAATTCGCGCGCCGCGTCAGCCGCAATGCGCCCGAGAACCGGACGGGTCCGATCGATCGCATGAACGGCGGCGGGCTCTACAGGCGCAGTGCCATCGAGGACGTCGGCTACCTCTCGGACCGCAACCTGCACGGCTACGAGGAATTCGACCTCGGCATTCGCCTCAGAAGTGCCGGCTGGAGGCTTTACCGGCTCGACCGCCGTTTCGTCCAGCACTTCGGCCACACGGTCAATTCCTACCGGCTGCTCGTTCGCCGCTGGAAGACCAAATATCTCTACGGGATCGGCGAGCTACTGCGCGCTTCTCTCGGCAAGCCCTATTTCTTTCAGCTTCTGCAGGAACTGCCGGAGCTGAAACTCTGGGGTCTCGTCTATCTCTGGTGGCTCGCCTGTCTCGGCCTGATCCTGCTGCTGCCTGATACGCTCCTGGCCCTCGCCGCCGTCTGCGCGAGTTTCGCGGTCGCCGTTCTCGCCGTCAGCTTCCGAAAGGGCGGCCTCAGCATGGGTCTCTATACGGTCGTCGCCTGGTTCTTCCATGCGGCGGCCCTTCCTGTAGGCTTCCTGCGAAGCCGGCGGCTGCCTGCCGAGCCGATCGAAAGCACGATCCTCGGAAAGCATCCTCTCGGGGAATCCTCTCTCGGTGAACCGGCCCTCGGAAAGACGGCATGAGGAGGCGATCGCTCGCGGCGGCGCTGCTTTGCACCTGGCTTGCCCCGGCCGCAAGTGCCTCCGAATGGGTGCCGGTTCGCGAGGTCTCGCTCGAAGTCCGCGCCGGCAGTCCGCTCGATTTCTCGTCCTTGCTGCCGAACGCTTCGATCGACGCGGACAGCCGCCTCGTCGCAGGTCCGGATGGCCGGCTGGCCTTTGCCGGGGCGCCGAAACAGCCGGTCAGAATGCTATGCGCGTCGCTCGCCTGGAGCCCGGCTTCGGGCGGTTTTCCGGACCATGACGGCGCCGAGCGCTATGCCCGCCAGCTTGCGATGCACGGATACAACATCGCCCGGCTGCATTTTGTCGATGCCAGCCTGATGTTCGGCAGGCAGAAGGATTTCGATTTCGATCCGGAGACGCTGGATCGCATCCATTACCTGCTGGCGGCGCTGAAGCGCAACGGCATCTACTGGATCATCGACGGGCTCTCGTCGCCGCGCGGCGCCTATGGCGGCCATGACGATCGATGGGACGCCAACGGCGATCTCAAGCTCCGGCTGCATCTCGACGAAGATGCCGTTGCGCACTGGAGCAAGCTGCAGGAGAAGTTTCTCGCGAGCGTCAATCCCTATACGGGGACGGCGACCGTCCGCGACGACGCGCTCGCGCTGGTGATCCTTGCCAATGAAAACGGCATGGAGTTCGACAGCGTCGTGCATGAGCGGCCCGAAAAGCCCGCCTATGACGAGGCGCTGGCGGAGCCATTCAACCGCTGGCTTTCGGCGCGCTACGGATCGACGGAAGCGCTCGCGCGTGCCTGGGGAGATCTCGGCGCCGACGAGCGGGTCGAAACGGCATCGGTGAGGCTTCCCGCCAACCGCTACGCCGACGGTCCGCGCATGCGCGATCTTCAGGCCTTCTTCGTCGAGACCGAGCGCGCTTCTGCCGCACGCATGAGCGAGGTCCTGCGCGGTCTCGGTTATCGCGGCCTGATCAGCACCTACAATAATTGGCCGACGGTGCAGACCGCACTCAGCCGGCGCGATCTCGGCGCCGTGACGATGAACACCTATCACGATTGGGTCGGCGGCTATTCGCCGGGCAGCGCCCTGACGCAGGTGAGTTCGCTTGCCGACGGCGCCAACTACATGCGCATGATCGCCGCGGCGCGGTGGCTCGGAAAGCCGTTCATCGTCAGCGAATACGACCATCTCTTCTGGAACCGCTATCGCTATGAGGCAGGGCTGACAATGCCGGCCTATGCTGCACTCCAGGGCTGGGACGTGCTTTGCCGTCACGGCCACGGGCCGATCGCGCTCGCCTATGGCGAACCCTTTCCGCACAAGAAGGCGATGCTACCCTATGCGATTGCGCTCGATCCCGTGGCGCGCGCCGGCGAGACGCTCGGCGCACTCGTCTTTCGCCGCGGCGACGTGGCGACCTCCGCCATTACGATCCCCTTCGCCGTTCGCGGCGAGGAGGATCTCGGCGAGGACATGCAGGCCCGTGAGCCGGAGCGATTGACCGATCTGGCGCTGGTCGGGCGGATCGGCTTGCTTCCGGCAGACCGGTTCGATGGAGAAACCGGTATCACGCAACCACGCGACCGGGACGCCGGAACGATCCTTGCCGCACTCCGCGACGAACACATGCTCGCGGCCGAAAACCGCACCGATATCGCAAGCGGATTTTACGAGAGCGATACGGGACAGGTCCTCCTTGACCGCCGGGCAGGGCAGCTCCGCGTTTCGACGCCCGCTACGGAAGCTGCTGCCTTCTCCTCTCTGCGTGAGCCGATCGATCTCGGTCTCATGCGCATCGGACAGGCGGACGGGAACGGCCTCGTGGCGCTTTCGGCCATCGACCCGGTAGGCAAACTTTCTGAAAGCCGGCGCCTGCTCCTGATCCTTGCAACCGATGCGCAGAACACCGGGATGGTCTTTCGCGACAGCGAAGAGAAGGTGATCGAGGATTTCGGAGCCCTGCCGGTGAGAATTCGGAAGGGCTATGTCGATCTCGAACTGTCGCGAACCGCTGCCAGATGGAGCGTGTCGCCGGTCGGCCTCGACGGCACCATTTATCCGCCGGTCGACAGCGGCAGCGGGCGCGTTGCTTTCCGTCTCTCGAACGACACGCCCTACGGGCCGACCACCTATTTCCTCGTGGAGATGTAGGTTCAGTCGGGGACGTTCCGATCTTGTCCGACGGTTTGCGCCTGCTGGCCGGTGGCGGGCTTGACGCTTTCAGCGCTCTCCGTTGCAGCATGTGGCGCCTCGCCGGCCGCATGCGACGACAGGCCGGCGAGCTTGTGGCCCCTCTCGCGCAGCCACTGGAACACGACATAGAGCGCCGGAATGATGAATATCCCGAGGAGCGAAGCGGCGAGCATGCCTCCGGCGACGCCCGTGCCGACCGCGCGGCGGCTGAGCATGCCGGCGCCATCGGCCGTGACGAGCGGGATCAGCCCGACGATGAAGGCGAAGCTGGTCATCATCACCGCGCGGAAACGGGTGCGCGCGCCCTCGACCGCGGCATCGACGATGGTCGCGCCTTTCTCCCGCTGGAATTTTGCGAATTCGACGATCAGGATCGCGTTCTTTGAGGCGAGCGCGATCAAGACGACGAGGCCGATCTGGGCATAGATGTCGAAGGAGAGACCGGCAACCAGCACCGCCACGAGAGCGCCGGCCACCCCGACGGACACCGAAAGCAGAACCGGTATGGGGATCGTCCAGCTTTCGTAAAGCGCCACGAGGAAGAGATAGGCGAAGAGCAGGGCCAATGCCAGGATCACCGTCGTCTGGCCGGCGGCCTCGAGCTCCTGCAGCGCCGTTCCCGTCCACTCGAAGCTGTAGCCCGGCGGCAGAGTCGCGGCGGAGACCTGTTCCATAGCGGCCAGCGCCTGACCCGAGGAGACGCCGGGCGCCGGCTGCCCGTTGAGTGTGATCGAGCGGTAGTTGTTGTAGCGCACGATCGACTGCGGCCCGACGATGTAGTCCACGCGCGCGACCGAGGCCACGGGGACCATATCGCCCGCGGCGTTGCGCACATGCAGCCGGGAGATGTCGTCGACCGCATCGCGATCCGCTTCGGCCGCCTGCATCGTGACTTTCCAGCTCCGGCCGAAAAGATTGAAGTCGTTGACGTAATAGGATCCGAGCGTGCCCTGGAGCGTTGCGAAAAGATCGCTCACAGAGACCCCGAGCGCTTGCAGGCGATCGCGGTCGAGATCGAGGTAGAGCTGCGGCGAGCTCGCCGAATAGGTGCTGAAGGTGGGTCCGAGCTGTGGGTTCTGATTGGCCGCGACCATCAGCCCGCCCGCCGTCGCGGCAAGCTCTGCCGGCGACCGGCCCTGCAGGTCGAGCAACTGATATTCGAAGCCCGAGCCTGTGCCGAGACCGATGATGGGCGGCAGGTTGAAGGCGAAGACCTGGGCATTGCGAATTGCCGCGCCCTTGGCCATTACGGTGCCGATCGCGGCATCGACGGAGGCGGATTCGTCCTGGCGTTCGGCGAAGGGCTTCATCGTGACGATCGCGAAGGCACTGCTCGATTTGGCAATGCCGTCGAGGAAACTGTAGCCGGTGACGGTGGTGACGTTCGCCACGCCCTCGATGCCGCCGAGCATGGTTTCGACCTCGCGCACCACGGCGTCCGTCCGGTTGAAGGAGGCACCTTCCGGAAGGCGGATCTCCGCAAAGAAGGCGCCCTGGTCCTCACTCGGCAGGAAGCCCGTAGGGACGATCCGGAACAGCCAGCCGCTGGCGCCGATGGCGACCGCCAGGAGGATCACGCCGATGATTGCTCTGCGAGCAATGCTTCCGGCAACATGGGCATAGCCATTGCGGGTGCGGTCGATGCCGCGCGAGATCCAGCCCAGGATGCCGCGTTTCGGGCCGTGATGCGGTTTCAGGAGGATTGCGCAAAGCGCCGGGCTGAGGGTCAGCGCGTTGATCGCGGAAATGACCATCGATACCGAGACGGCGACGGCGAATTGCTGGAAGAGCTGCCCGCTCAAGCCCGGAATGAAGGCGACCGGTACGAAGACCGAAAGCAGGACGAGCGTGATGGCGACGATCGCCCCGGTGATTTCGCCCATCGCCAGACGCGCGGCCTGCGCCGCGCTCATGCCGGGATTTTCCTCCATCACCCGCTCGACATTTTCCACGACGACGATCGCGTCGTCGACGACGATGCCGATCGCGAGCACCAGCGCCAGAAGCGAGACCGTGTTCAGCGAAAAGCCCATCGCCAGGATCACGGCAAAGGTGCCGACGAGCGCCACCGGAACGGCGATGAGCGGGATCAGCGCGGCGCGCCAATTGCCGAGAAAGAGGAAGACGACGATGATGACGAGGGCAAAGGCCTCGAACAACGTATGCTCGACATTCTCCACGCTCGCCTGCACGAAATCGGACGTGTCGTAGGAGACCGTATAGGTGAGCCCCTCCGGGAACGCCGCGGCGAGGCGGTCCATCGCCTGCTGCACGCCCTCGGTGGCGGCGAGCGCATTGGCGCCCGGCGCCTGATAGGTCCCGATCATCGCGACCGGCTTGCCGTTGATGCGGGCGGTGGAGTCGGCGCTCACCGAACCCAGCTCGACGCGCGCGACGTCGCGAATGCGGACGAAGGAGCCGTCCGGCTCGGCCCGGAGCACGACGTCTTCGAACTGGGCGGGGTCGGTCAGCCGCCCCTGCGTCTGGATGTTCAACTGGAACAGCGGGTCGTCCGTCATCGGCTGGGCGCCGATGCGGCCGATCGCGGCCTGGACGTTCTGCGTCTTCAATGCGTTGATCACGTCCGTCGGCGTCAGCCCCAGATTGGTCAGACGGTCGATGTCGAGGACGACCCGCATCGAATAGTCCTGAGCGCCGAACAGCGTTGCATCGCCGACGCCGGGCACGCGCTTGATCGTGTCGAGCACGTTGATCGTCGCGTAGTTCGAGAGGAACAGATTGTCGAATTCGTCATTCTCGCCGTGAATGGCGATCACCTGCATCAGCGAAGAGGATCTCTTCTGGACGCTGACGCCGCTCTGCTTGACTTCGGCCGGCAGCACCGGCTCGGCGAGCGCGACGCGGTTCTGTACGTTGACGGTGGCAATGTCCGGATCGGTGCCGACGGCGAAGGTGACGGTCAGAGAGTAGGTCCCGTCGGCGCCGCTCGTCGATTTCATGTAGAGCATGTTGTCGACGCCGACGACCTTGCTCTCGAGCGGCTGGGCGACCGTTGCCTCGACCACGTCCGCGCCTGCGCCGGGATAGCTCGCCGTGACGCTGACCTGCGGCGGGACGATGTCGGGAAACTGCGCGATCGGCAGTCTCGTCAGGGCGATCAGCCCCGCGAGAGTCAGCACGATGGAAATGACCGCGGCAAAGCGCGGGCGATCGATGAAGATTTCGGAGATCATCGGCTCAGCCACCCGTCGTCGTTGCGGCTACAGCGTCGACCACGATCCCCGGCCGCACCTTGCCCACGCCCTCCGTTATGACGTTCTCGCCCTCCTTCAGCCCCTTGGCGACGACGGCTTGGCCGCGGCTGGAGCGGCTGACGTCGACGCGGCGAAGCTCGACCTTGGAATTGGCGTCGACCACCATGACGAAGGCGCCCTGCTGGTCGCGCTGGACCGCCTGCTGTGGCACGGCGAGCACGTCCTGCGGATCGGACTGCTCGAGAACGACCCTGACGAGCGTGCCGTCGAGAAGGGTCCCGCCGGGATTGGGAAACTTGGCGCGAACCGTGACGGTGTCGGTCCCTTGCGAGACCGTGCTCGCGACGAAGTCTATCGTGCCTTTCTCCGGGTAGTCGGTGCCGTTCGGAAGCGTGATGCTGACATTGGCGCCGCTCGACATCTCACCCTTTTCGACGCGCTCGCGGTAGGAGAAATAAAGAGAGGTCGCGACGGGAAACTCGACATAGATCGGGTCGAGGCGCGTCAGCGTCACCAGCGATCCACTGTCCGGCGCGACGAGGGCGCCGACATCGACCGTGGTCAGGCCGACGACGCCATCGAACGGCGCGAGGATCTTCGTGTAGGAAAGATTGAGTTCGGCATTCTGCTTGCTGCCCTTGAGGCGCAGGATATCGGCCTCGGCCTTTTTCACCTGTGCGTTCGCAGTGTCGAGCGTCGCCTGCGCAACCGTATTGGTGGCGATCAACCGCTGGGCACGGTCACGTTCGAGAACGGCAAGGTCCCGTTGAGCCTCCGCTGCCGCGATCGAACCGTCGATCTCCTGCAGGGCGGCGCGATAGGCGCCGTCTTCCACCTGGTAAAGCACGGTTCCGGCCGAGACCTTCTGCCCATCCTCGAAATTGACCTTCTCGAGGAAGCCGGACACACGGGCGCGGATGTCGACCTTCTGAACAGCAACGACCTTGCCCGTCAGATCCACGCTTTCGCGCAGGTCCATGATCGCGGCCGGCGCCACGGTGACGGCTGGAGGGGGCTGCTGCGCATAAGCGTTTCCCGCGACGATGCCGATGGTCGTGAGCAGCCCGCATGAAAGAGCCGCAGCCAGAACTCTCGAAACGCGCATGCAATGCTCCCCTGAACGGCTTGTGTGGGACCCGCATCGACCGAGTGGGATCTCAGCACTTTCCTCGATTCAAGTCACGCCGCAATTCAAGCGGCGCAACTTCAAATTGCTCCTGTTTTTCATGCTAGCCGCACGGTGGCGAATTGGAAAGGAGATTGTGTCCGCAAATCAGTCATGTAGGACGCTTCCGCAGTTCATCGGAGCCGGTTGCAGGCGCGCTCACGATTTGAGGTCGATCCGACCTCAAATCGGCGCGGTCTACAGGACGAAGTAGCCCTTCTGCAGCGTGACGGCGTCATCCAGATGTATGGCGAGGTCCGCTTTCCTGTCGCCGTTCACGTCGCCGTAGATGTAGGTGTCGGAGACATCCCGGACCTAACGCAACTCGCCCTTCTTGCCGCCGAAGGCGGCAGTACCGGCGAAGAGAAACGCCTGATCGCCGGCGATCGACGTGTTGGCATCGATCGCGGAAAGATCGATCCGGTCGGATTTCGGCGTAAAATCAAAGATAGTGTCGCGTCCGGATGCTGCGGCGGTCGAATCCCAGAGCGCCTTGAACACGAAGCTGTCGGTTCCACTGCCCCCGTTCAAACGGTCCGCCCCCGCGCCCGCGTAAATCAGGTCGTTGCCGGTCTCACCGAAGATCTGGTCGTTGCCCTTTCCGCCGTAGAGCCTGTCGGAACCGGAGCCGCCGTAGAGCACGTCATTGCCCGTATCGCCGTTCAGCGTGTCGTTGCCAGCATAACCCCACAGCACATTGGTGGCTTGATTGCCGGTGATCGCGTCGCCGGCCGAGCCGCCCTTGACGTTTTCGATCAGAGAGCGCGTGTCGCCACGGTAGAGCAGCGCATTGAAGACGTTTCCGGCGGCAAAGCCGCCGTTCGGGCCGCCGTCGAGCCAGGCGAGTTGGTCGATGCTGAAGGTCGAAGCCTTGCCGGGCCTGAGATCGACCTTGAGAGCGGTCGTATAGGCCGTCAGATCGTAGGTGTCCTTGCCGCCGCCGTCCCATATGGTTGCGAAGATGCGGTTGGCGCCCGGCGAGATTCCGACGGCTCCATTGACGAAAGTGGCGCCGCTGCCGGGCGTCCACTTGTAGACCGTGTTGCCGCTATTGGTCGTGAAGTCGGCACCGTACATCTCCTGCAGCGCGGCAATGTCGCCCATCATGAAGGTCTGCGGTGCACCGAACTGCTCGTAGGAATAACTCCCGCCGGTGTCGGCACCGACATATGCCCTATAGGACAGGACGGAATATTCGATGGAATCGTACTGAGCCGGTGTGGCACCGTAGACGTCCGACTCGTGGCCGTGCTTCAGCCCGAGCGCATGACCGAGTTCGTGCAGGTGCGTGTGCCATGCATAGTTCCCGGCGACCGGCTTGCGATAGTCGTCCGCCGTACCGGCATAGGCTGTGCCGAACCAGATGTCTCCTGCTGCCGCATGAAGCGCAGGGAGGTAGGCATAGGAGGTCTCCGCCAGCGCCGTCTGCGCAAAGCGGATTGTCGCGGTACCGGCGCTTCCAGGCGCGAAGCTGGCATTGGTGAAGCCCTCGACGGAAAAGCCGTCATTGGCCGCCGGGCCGAAGGATTGCTCCATGGCGAACAGGGCCGCATTTTTCTGTGCCGCCGATACCGAGGTAAAGCCGAAGTACTTTTCAAAGCCGTAGGCGTAGCTTTTGGCCAAAGTCGGAAAAGAATAGGTAATAGTTCCGGACCAGGCAATTCCCGTCAGCAGCGAATCGACAACGCTGTTTCCGGTTGCTTTGGCGAACTTAAGGGACTTACCGGTGCCGCTCATTCAGGATTCCCGCTATTGTTGTGTCGACTGATTAGCAATTATCGCCGACACTGGCTACTGTAAATGTAACCAGATCGATAGGATTGGAGCGGTCAGTGACATTTCGCAAAGCGGTGCAGTTGCTTGCCCTGGGATTTTTGGCAATGTCTTCGCCTGCCGCGCAAGGCGCGATGAAGCCAAGCGGAGCGGAAATGCAAAAGCCACCCGACTATGAGCGGGCCGTGAGATCGGAATTCGAGGCAGTACGGGCGGAAAATACCGTGCAGGCCTACGAACGCTTCATCCGCCGTCATCCCGGCCATCCCCTCATTGGAGATGCCCGTAAAGCGATATCGCGTCTGCAGGGGCGGTGAGGCGGGCCGGACGGAAAACCCTTCCTGGAAGCGCTCAGATCGTTTCTTCGTTCTCTTTTGCCCTGAGCAGCATGCCGAACAGGTCGCGCGGATCGTCGGGATCGGCGATCATGTCGAGATTCTGGTAGAAATCCGTGCCGGGAAGGCGGGCTCGCACGTAGCGGAGCGCCGAGAAATCCTCGATGGCGAAGCCGACGCTGTCGAAGAGGGTGATCTGGCGGGCATCGCGGCGGCCCTGCGCCTCGCCGGTGACGACCTTCCAGAGTTCGGTGACCGGAAAGTCCGGCGCCATCTGCTGGATCTCACCCTCGATGCGGGTCTGTGGCGGGTATTCGACGAAGACGTCCGAGCGCTTCAGGATATCGCGATGCAATTCCGTTTTGCCGGGGCAATCGCCGCCGATTGCGTTGATGTGGACCCCGGCGCCGACCATGTTGTCGGTGAGGATCGTGGCGAACTGTTTGTCGGCCGTACAGGTGGTAACGATCTCGGCGCCTTCGATCGCTTCCTGGGCGGACCTGCACGACAGGATCTTGAGGCCGGAACCGTCGAGGTTGCGGGCGGCCTTCTCCGTTGCCCGAGGGTCGATATCGTAGAGCCGGATGGTGTCGATGCCGCAGACGGCCTTCATCGCGAGCGCCTGGAACTCGGCCTGGGCGCCGTTGCCGATCATCGCCATCGTGCGCGCACCCGTCGGTGCCAGGTGCCGTGCGGCCATCGCCGAGGTTGCGGCGGTTCTGAGCGCCGTCAGTATCGTCATCTCGGTAAGCAGCGCGGGATAGCCTGTCGAAACCTCGGCGAGCAGCCCGAAGGCGGTCACCGTCTGCAGCCCCTCGGCGGTGTTCTTCGGGTGGCCGTTGACATATTTGAAGCTGTAGACCCTGCCGTCGGAGGTCGGCATCAGTTCGATGACGCCGTCGCGCGAATGGCTGGCAACGCGCGGGGTCTTGTCGAAACTCTCCCAGCGGCGGAAATCCGCCTCGATGGTGTCCGTGAGCTCTGCCAGAACCGTCTCGATGCCCAGGTGATGAACGAGGCGCATCATGTTGTCGACGCTGACGAAGGGCACCATGGCCTTGGCTGAAGGAAGCGGGCAGAACATGGAGGTTCCTCTTGGCGGCTTGCTGTACTCCAGGACAGGGTAGCGATTGAGCGCGCTGGTCGAAAGCGCAAAGATGTGCTATTTTCGGCACTGAATTGAGCAATTTTCCCAGTCGGATTGTGCAATATGAGCAGAACAGAAGTTGGCGATTCAGCAGTTGCAAAATACACCCCGGATGATCTGGACCGCCGGATCATTGCCCATCTACGCGCCGACGGGCGGGCATCGCTTTCCAAACTTTCCGACGCGCTGGGCGTGGCGCGCGGCACCGTGCAAAATCGCCTGGATCGCCTGCTGGAGACCGGGACGCTTCTCGGGTTCACGGTGCGCGTCAGGGAAGACTACGACGTCAACACGGTTCATGCGGTGATGATGATCGAGGTTGTGGGGAAGTCCACGACGCAGGTGGTTCGCAAACTGCGCGGCATGCCCGAGATCTATACGCTGCACACCACCAACGGCAACTGGGATCTGGTCGCCAACATACGGGCGGCCAATCTCTCCGAATTCGACCGGATCCTGCGCGAGGTGCGGATGATCGACGGCGTCGCCAACAGCGAGACCAGCCTCCTGTTGAGCAGCGTCTGACCGGCAGCAGCCGCGTAGGGGCAGATCGGGACGATTGAAAGCCGTGCCCATCCCCGTTAGGTTGCGCCCGCATTCAATGAAGGTTTTCGTGGGGGTTGGCTTGGCGGGCCGTCGAACTTGTTTTCTGTTGGCCTGTGTTCTCATGACGCCGGCGGCTGCCCGGGCGGAATGGCAGGCGGTCGAAAAGATCAAGACTTACGCGATCACCGGGCAGTCCGGACCGGAGCTCTACGCTTCCATCGGCGAACGAGGACCGCAGGTGGGCGGCCTCGGGCGCGCGATCGCCCATACGAGCTTCAAACTCACCTGGAGGCGGAAATACGAGGAGCGAGACGGGGCATGCGTGCTCGCGTCGGCGCTGCCGAAGCTCACCATCACCTATACGCTGCCGGAGCTTGCCGGAAAGCTGCCGGCCGGGATCGAGACGCACTGGCAGACCTTCATCGCCGGCGTGAAAAAGCATGAACTGGTCCATGGCGACTTCATCAAGGAGATGGTGAGCGCCATCGAGGCCGCCACCGTGGGCCTCACCGTTGCCGACGATCCCCAATGCCGCAAGATCAAATCTGAAATGACGAAGCGGCTCGGCGAAATCTCCCGCGCGCAAAGACAGAAGAGCCGCGACTTCGACAAGGCCGAGCTCAGCGACGGCGGCAATGTTCACCAGCTCATCCTCAATCTCGTGAACGGCGGCTGATGCGCGTGGCAAATCCGTTCGAGGCGGCGCGCTTGAGGCTTTGGCCGAAAGGCAACACTTCTGCGCAAAAGTAAGATGTTGTCGAGCCTGCCTCCGAATTGTCTCAATGCAACGAAAACGTGAGCCCGCCTGAGTGGCAGGCATAGCGGCACGAAATCTTTCCGTGCAGCTGACATTACTGAATTTGTTTCGGACGATCGGCCGGGGTTTCTGCCGATGATGAGCCGAAAAGGAGAAGATGCATGAAGAAGACTCTCGCCATGGCGTTTTCCGCGGTCACGATCGCGTTTGCCGCCGCGGGCGCCAATGCGGCCGATCTGACCTATCAGGAGCCGGCGCCGCCGCCGGCGGTGCAGGACGCGCGCGGCGGTGTGAAGATCGGCTATCTGGAATGCGACATCGGCGGCGGCGCCGGCTACGTGCTCGGTTCGTCCAAAGAGGTCGAGTGCGCCTTCCGGTCGCTGGGCGGCGATGTGATCGAGGATCGCTACACGGGAGAAATTCGCAAACTCGGGATCGACGTGGGTTTCACGATGCGCAGCCGGTTGATCTGGGCCGTGTTCGCGCCGACGGCAGGCTACCACCATGGTTCTCTGAGCGGTATCTATAAGGGCGCGAGCGCCGAGGCGACGCTCGGTGCGGGTGTGGGCGCCAATGTCCTCGTCGGCGGCACCTCCGGCTCTATCCACCTCCAGACGGTCAGCGTCACCGGCCAGCTCGGTCTCAACGTCGCGGCCGCGGGCACGTCGATGACCCTCAACTCCGCGAATTGATGTCTTCGCCGGCGCGGCCGTCACGCCGCGCCGGGACCGATCTCCTCGCCGACCTCCCCAAAATCACCAGCATACCCACCGTCATGGCCGCGAGACCGTACCAGGTGACGGCATAAACGAGGTGATTGTTGGGAAAGACGACGCGCGTCAGTCCGCCGACGGGAAGCCCGCCGCGATTCGGGCTGGCATCCGCGTCGACGAAGTAGGGCGCGACCTCGGAGAGGCCACGCGCCGCAGCGATCGCACCCACGTCGCGCGAATACCAACGGTTTTCCCCGGGCCTGTTCGACTGCAGGAGCGAGCCGTCAGGCTCGCCCATGCGCATGAGGCCGGTGACCTTCGCTTCGCCCTCGATCTGGCCTTCCCGCCGCGTCGATGCCTCACGCCTCTCCGTCGGTACGAAGCCGCGGTTCACGAGCACCGTCGTCCCATCGGCAGCCGCAAGGGGCGTCACAACCCAATAGCCGGCGCCGCGTTCGGTTGCGGCATAGACCAGCGTTTCCTTATCGTTGAGGAAGCGGCCCTGGAGAGCGACGTGCCGGTATTCGTCTCGCGCGGCGTTGACGTTCGGCCAGTCGTTGCGGGGCGGCACAGGCATGGGTGCCGCGTGGACGCGCTCCTCGACCCGGGCGATCAGGTCGAGCTTCCAGGAGAGGCGCTTTAGCTGCCACGTGCCGAGCGCAGCAAAAGCCGCGATGAGCAGGAGGCCGAGGATGCTGAGGATCGCAAGCGAGAGCCGGGAGTGCGGGCTGGAGGTGAGTTCGGTGTCACTCATGACGTTCCTGCTTCGAAGCGGAACCAATATGATCGAGGCTTGCGCCCCCCTCATCCGGCTGCCGCCACCTTCTCCCCGCATGCGGGGAGAGGGTTAGTCCTCGGGTTAAACCCGAGCAGAGGGGCGAAGTCCCGGTTCACGGCATGTTCTTCATCATTTCCGGGCTCATCGGCATCATGTTCGTGTTCAGATGATGCATGACCCAGAGCGAGCCGGAAAGCGCGATGGCGACGAGAAGGATCGTGAAGATCAGCGCCATCATCGTCCAACCGCCCTCGGAACGGGTGTTCATGTGCAGGAAGAAGATCATGTGGACGACGATCTGGACGGCGCCGAGGGCCATGATGATCGCGGCGGTGAGGACGGCGCTGTCGAGAACGTCGGCCATCACCAGCCAGAAGGGGATCGCGGTCAGGATGACGGAGAGGACGAAGCCGGTCGCGTAGCTCTTCAGCGTTCCGTGTCCCGCGTCGTGACCATGGCTGTGGCCGTGATGGGCCTCGAAAGCGTCCTCGTGCGAAGGTGCGTGCGTACTCATCCGAGAACTCCCATCAGATAGACGAAGGAAAAGACGCCGATCCAGACGACGTCGAGGAAGTGCCAGAACATCGAAAGGCACATGAGGCGGCGCTTGTTTTCCGGGATCAGTCCGCGCTTTGCGACTTGCGCCATGAGCACGAACATCCAGACGATGCCGGCGGTCACGTGCAGGCCGTGCGTGCCGACGAGCGTGAAGAAAGACGACAGGAAGGCGCTGCGCTGCGGTCCGGCGCCCTCATGGAGCAGATGCGCGAACTCGTAGAGCTCGAGCCCGACGAAGGCGATGCCGAAGAGCGCGGTGACGGCCATCCAGGCGAGCGTCGCTTTTTTCTCGTAACGTTCCATCGCCAGCATGGCGAAGCCGTAGGTGATCGAGGAGAAAAGCAGCATCGACGTGTTCACCGCGACGAGCGGCAGGTCGAAGAGATCGGCGGGTGAGGGGCCTGCGGCATAGTTGCGGCCGAGAACCGCATGGGTGGCGAAGAGAACTGCGAAGATCAGGCAGTCGCTCATCAGATAGAGCCAGAAGCCGAGCATCGTGCTCCCTTCGGGGTGATGCTCCTCCGTCAGGTAGAAGGCCGGCGCCTGGCCCTTATCAAGCGCGCGTTGGTGGAACTCGGTCATGCTTGCACCTCGGCGGCAAGCGCTTCGGTCCGCTTGCCCTCTGTGTCGGCGACGACGTTTGCGGGAATGTGGACGTCGCGGTCATAATTGAAGGTGTGGCCGATGGCGATCACCACCATGGCGACGAAGGAAAGGATCACCAGCCACCACATGTACCAGACCATGGCGAAGGCGAAGACGACGCTGATCGCTCCGAGGATGACGCCTGTGCCGGTGTTCTTCGGCATGTGGATCGGCTTGAAGCCTGCAAGCGGCCGGCGGTGGCCGCGCTTTTTCATGTCCCACCAGGAGTCCTGATCGTGGACGAGCGGGGTGAAGGCGAAGTTGTAATCCGGTGGCGGCGAGGCGGTCGACCATTCGAGCGTGCGCCCGTCCCAGGGGTCGCCGGTCACATCGCGCAGCTCTTCGCGCCTCACGAAGCTGACGACGAGCTGGATCAGCATCGACAGGATGCCGAGCGCGATCAGGAAGGCGCCGAAGGCCGCGATGACGAACCATATCTGCAGCGAGGGATCCTCGAACTGGCTGACGCGGCGCGTGACCCCCATGAGCCCGAGCACGTAGAGCGGCATGAAGGCGAAGTAGAAGCCGGTCAGCCAGAACCAGAAGGACATCTTTCCCCAGAACGGATCGAGCCTGAATCCGAAGGCCTTCGGGAACCAGTAGACGACGCCTGCCATCAGCCCGAAGACGACGCCGCCGATGATGACATTGTGGAAGTGGGCGATGAGGAACAGCGAGTTGTGCAGGACGAAATCGGCCGGCGGAACGGCAAGCAGGACGCCGGTCATGCCGCCGAGGACAAAGGTCACCATGAAACCGATGGTCCACAGCATCGGCACCTCGTAGCGGATGCGGCCGCGATACATGGTGAAGAGCCAGTTGAACATCTTCGCTCCGGTCGGGATCGAGATGATCATCGTCGTGATGCCGAAGAAGGCGTTGACGCTCGCACCCGAGCCCATGGTGAAGAAGTGGTGCAGCCAGACGATGTAGGAGAGGATGGTGATGACGACCGTGGCATAGACCATCGAGGCATAGCCGAAGAGCCGCTTGCCGCAGAAGGTCGCGACGACTTCCGAGAAGATACCGAAGGCCGGCAGGATGAGGATATAGACCTCCGGATGGCCCCAGATCCAGATGAGATTGACATACATCATCGGATTGCCGCCGAGGTCGTTGGTGAAGAAGTTCGTGCCGGCATAGCGGTCGAGCGTAAGCAGCGCCAGCGTCGCGGTCAGCACCGGAAAGGTTGCGACGATCAGCACATTGGTGCAGAGCGACGTCCAGGTGAAGACCGGCATCTTCATCATCGTCATGCCGGGGGCGCGCATCTTCACGATGGTGGCGATGAGGTTTATCCCCGACAGCGTCGTTCCGATGCCGGCGATCTGCAGGCCCCAGATGTAATAGTCGACCCCGACGCCGGGGCTGTAGTCCGCGCCCGACAGCGGCGGATAGGCAAGCCATCCGGTCCGCGCGAACTCGCCGACGAAGAGCGACAGCATGATGATGATCGCGCCGGCCGTCGTCATCCAGAAGCTGAAATTGTTGAGGAAGGGGAAGGAGACGTCGCGCGCGCCGATCTGCAGCGGCACGACGAAGTTCATCAGCCCCGTCACGAAGGGCATCGCCATGAAGAAGATCATGATCACGCCGTGTGCGGTGAAGACCTGGTCGTAGTGATGCGGCGGCAGGTAGCCTTCCGAGCCGCCGAAGGCCATCGCCTGCTGCAGCCGCATCATGATCGCGTCGGAAAATCCGCGCAGCAGCATCACCAGCGCGAGAATGATGTACATGATGCCGATCTTCTTGTGGTCGACGCTCGTCAGCCAGTCGCGCCAGAGCGTCCCCCAGAAGCGGTAATAAGTGATGAGGCCGATCAGCGCGATGCCGCCGAGCGCGACGGCGAGAAAGGTCACGACGAGGATCGGCTCGTGATAAGGGATCGCGTCGAGGGTAAGCCGGCCGAAGATGAGCTTCAGAAAATCTGGATCGGAGAACATGGGAAACCTGTTCAATCGTTGGCGCAACGCGCCGTGTTCAATGGTTGAGCTGCGGCGGTGCCGGATCGCTCTGATGGTTCATGCCCGGCATCGAGTGTCCCTCGTGTCCTCCCATGGGCATATCGTGCTGCATCGGCTCCTCGGCGCCGGTGCCCTGCGGCTCCTGCTGGCTGCGCGCGGGTGTGCCCGTCGCCGGGTGCGTTGCGGCCGGTGCTCCTTCCGCCAGGGAATGCCTGTTGTCGTATTCCAGCTTTTCCCGGTTCTCGGCGCTCTCCTTGCCGGCGCCCCCCATCATGTCGATGTGCATCATCTCCTCCATGCACATCTTGCCGGGTGTGACGCATAGATTGAGAATTGCCCGGTACAAGCCGTCCTCGACCGCGGCGTAATAGCGGACCGGCTCCCTTTCGCTCGGCTTTTCGAGCTTCAGATAGGCGTCGCGGTTGAGCGCGGTTCCCTGCGCCTTCACCCGCGCCACCCAATCGTCGAAACCCTGCCGGTCGAGCCCGTGGAACTTGAAGCGCATGTGGGAAAAGCCGTCGCCGCTGTAATTGGCCGAGAAGCCTTCATATTCGCCCGGCTTGTTGATCACCGCGTGGAGCTTCGTTTCCATGCCCGGCATCGCATAGATCTGGCCGGCAAGGGCCGGAATATAGAAGGAGTTCATCACCGAGGAGGCGGTGATCTTGAAATGGATCGGAACGTCGACGGGCGCTGCGAGCTCGTTGACGGTCGCGACCCCGAGGTCGGGATAGAAGAACAGCCATTTCCAGTCGAGCGCCACGACCTCGACGGTGAGCGGTCTGGCGTCCGCGGGGATCGCCCTTTCCGCATCCAGCCGGTCGAGCGGGCGATAGGGATCGAGCTTGTGCGTGCTGATCCAGGTAATCGCCCCGAGCGCGATGATGATCGCAAGCGGTGCCGACCAGATCACCACCTCGAGCGCCGTCGAGTGGTGCCACTCCGGATCGTAGGTGGCGCTCGTGTTGGACCGCCGATACCGCCAGGCGAAGAAAAGCGTCAGGAAAACGACCGGGACGATGATCAGCAGCATGAGGATCGTCGATATGACGATCAGATCGCGTTGCTGCGCAGCGATATCGCCGGATGGCGACATCACCACCATGTCGCATCCCGCCATCACGAGGAACAGCGGCAAAACGGCGAGGCGGCGGGAAAACTTCAACAGTTCTGGCACGGCTCGAAGCTCTATTTGTTTCGACGGCCCTGCGACTAAAGTAGAGTGGATGGGAAAGGTATGAGGTCGATGGTCGCACTGCAGCAATCCGCCGCAGCCGTTTTGCGACGCAGCATCTTCCGACGCTTGCAGATAGTGAGGACGTGAAACGCATTATTTCGCGTTTCTCCCCTTGATATGAACGGTTGATTGGTCAAGATTCCTCCAAGGGAGCCTTGCGCTCTCATCTTGAGAGTACGAGCGGGTGCGGCGGAACACCGCATGTTCTTAGCCCCCGTGCGAGCGCGGGAGGCGTTTGATGAGCAGTGCAATGCAACAGTCCCTGGGACCGTCGTCCTCTTCGATGGAGCGCGACGCGCGGCGCATTCACGACGACACGCCCGTATCCGCCGGCAATATCGCCATCGGCGTCGTCATCGGCCGGGCAGCGGAATTCTTCGACTTCTTCGTCTATGGCATAGCCTCGGTGGTCGTCTTTCCGCAGCTCTTCTTTCCTTTCGCCCCCGATCGGCTGACGGCGACGCTCTACTCCTTCGCCATTTTTTCGCTCGCCTTCGTTGCAAGACCGGTCGGTTCGCTGGTCTTCATGGCCATCGACCGGACTTACGGCCGAGGCGTCAAGCTGACGATCGCGCTTTTCCTTCTCGGAGGCTCGACGGCCTCGATTGCCTTCCTGCCGGGCTATGCGACGCTCGGCGCCTGGTCCATCGTGCTCCTTGCCGTCTTTCGTCTCGGTCAGGGTTTTGCGCTTGGCGGCGCCTGGGACGGGCTCGCCTCGCTTCTCGCTCTGAACGCGCCGCAGCACCATCGCGGCTGGTACGCGATGATTCCGCAGCTGGGCGCGCCCCTCGGCTTCATGCTCGCCAGCGCCCTCTTCGCCTATTTTCTCGTTTCGATTTCGGAAGCGGACTTTCTCGCCTGGGGTTGGCGCTACCCGTTCTTCGTAGCCTTTGCGATCAACGTCGTCGCGCTGTTCACGCGCCTGCGGCTCGTCATGACCAAGGAATTCGGAACGCTGCTCGACCTGCACGAACTTCAGGCGGCCCCGGTCACGGAAGTGCTCAGGGCAAATGGAGGCAACGTTCTCGTCGGCGCCTTCGTCCCGCTTGCAAGCTTCGCTCTCTTCCATCTGGTGACTGTGTTTCCGCTCAGCTGGGTGGAAATCTACACGGATCATGGCGCAAGTTCGTTCCTGATGGTGCAGTTCCTCGGCGCGGTCTGCGGCATCCTCGCCATCATCGCTTCCGGGCTGATTGCCGATCGTATCGGCCGGCGCAATCACCTCGGAATTTGCGCGGTCCTGATCGCGATCTTCAGCTTCGTCGCCCCGATGCTGCTCCAGGCTGGCGCCACTGGTCGCGATGTCTTCGTGATCGTCGGTTTCACGATCCTCGGCCTCTCCTTCGGCCAGGCCGCCGGAGCCGTTGCGTCGCGCTTCGGCAAGGCCTATCGCTATACGGGGGCGGCGCTCACCTCGGACCTGTCGTGGCTTATCGGCGCAGGCTTTGCGCCCCTGGTGGCACTAGGGCTGACCAGCCGCTTCGGGCTCGCCTTCGCGGGCTACTATCTTCTCTCCGGCGCCCTTTGCACGATCCTCGCGCTGGTCTTCAGCAAGAAACTGGAGATCGACAACGAATAGAGCGAAGGAAATCGGGACGGAAGCGCCTTCGTTCCCGTCCCGCCATGTGCCCCCGAGCTTCCGTCATTGTTTCCGCCGACCAGAACCGTAAAGCTCGCTCGAACGGCGGAACATAATCGAGTCTCGCCGGTTCCGGCAGCGACGCGCGGTGCGGGAGCGAACTGGTTTCCGTGCATTGCGGTGAGTGCCATGCACCGAAAGGAGAAAGGAGCCATGCCTGCAAAGTCGAAGGCGCAGCAGAAGGCCGCCGGCGCGGCCCTTGCCGCCAAACGAGGCGAGAAGAAGAAGAGCGAACTCAAGGGCGCCTCTAAGGGCATGGAAGAGTCCATGACCGAGAAGGAACTCGAGGAAATGGCCTCGACCAAGCGCAAGGGAAAGAAGGAACACGTCTCGGACAAGTAACCGCGCATGCTGAAAGCGCGGTGCGCTTGCGGAACGCGTCGGTAAACGGTATTCGGGCCGAGGTATAAAGTTTCCGGTTTACCCTCACGGTCGGAAGAATGTTTCAGCTCACCATGGCTGTAGCCCTTTCACGCCCGCCGTTTTGATGATTTACAGCGCTAAGCGGGAACAATATTCTGTAGCAGGATCCGGGTCGTGATTAAGGACGGGCGAATGGACGATAGCAGGGCTTCCGCGGATGCGGACGCGGAAAAGGCCGTTGACGAGCGGATTGCGTCGCTCGTCCAGAAGATGCGCAAGGAAGCGGTCCCGGAGCGACTTCTCGAACTGGCGCGGGAGTTGCAAAAGGCCCTTGACGATCGGAAGCGCTAACCGGAAGCCGGTTTGCCAGCACAGAGCCGCTCGCCGCTCAGTTCAGCGGATTTCCGTGCATTTGCGCCGTCAGTTCGTCGCGTGCCCGGCTGAGCCGGCTCTTGATCGTACCGATCGCGCAGTCGCATATGTCAGCGGCTTCCTTATAGCTCATTCCGAACCCGGCAACGAGCACGAGGACTTCGCGGTGCTCCGGTGAAAGAGCCCCAAGCGCGCTGCGTAGCTCGCCGTTGAGGACGGACCACTCCTGCGACGGCGCGGTTGGAATCGGCAATTCGGCGCAATTGGTGCTCCCCGGGCTTTCCCGCGTGCGAATCTTGTACTGCGTGCGAAACGCATTGCGCATGATCGTGAACAGCCAGGACTTGAGACTCGTGCCGGGCTCGAACTGCTCGATGCTTCTCAGCGCCCGGAGCAATGTCTCCTGCACGAGGTCGTCGGCCTCGAACGACGCTGACGTGAACGTACGCGCGAAAGCCCGCAGAGCGGGAATCAGATCGACGACTTGCTCCTCAAGCAACGGTGATTGTCGCGATGCGTGACCGCCGATAGCAGGCATGTCGAATATTGCCCTTCTGCCTATGATGATTTCTCCAGGTGACGTTAGGAAATGCCTTTCCGGCCCTTTGGTTCCTGAGGCTCTGGGGATATTTCCGGGCGCGCATCAATCCGGCACCTGATCGTACGGCCATTCACGCGGAGATATGCCGGCAACTCCGCCGCCCGCCACGGGAACCAAAAGCGACATCACCAGTTTGAGTGGTCTAGGGACATCCAGTTGAGTGGAAGGAGAACGCCATGAAGAGAATTGCCTCTATGACTGCTGCCCTGCTTTTGATCGGCTCATCGGCCGTCGCGCAGACGACGGTCGTCCTGCCGGGCGAAGTAAGAACCTATGTAATGGAGCAGAACACGCCTTCTATCGCCTACGAAGGTGAGATCGTGGTCGGGCAACCGATTCCCGAAACGGTGGAGATTCACACGATTCCGGACCAGCCCGATTTTGCCTATGCCATCGTCAACGATAAGCGCGTTGTCGTAAATCCGAAGACGCACACGGTCGTGGAAGTCTTGCAGTAGCTTTGCGCGTCTGACGGAGACGCGGCGCTGTAGGTGCGCAGCATGCATGCGCAAGTCTGCTTCGTGCGGCTCCTATCCCCTGAATCACGAGCGTGGCGGTTGGCGCCGCCACGCAAGCCTCTGGGGGCACCATGGAAAATCAAAGAATCGAGTTTCGGCTGGCGGCGCAAAGAGAAATCCTTGTTGCCGTTCTATCCGCGCTTTACCGCCACAAGGACGTCTGGGCGGAGATCAACCGTGCCCTGGAAGATGTCCCGATCGTTCAGGACCATGAGGAAGATCCCGGCGTCGTACCCTCGGAAGCCTTTGCCAGGCAGAACGCGATGACGACGGAAATCGCTTCCATCCTGCAGGATGCGAGGGCCCGGACGGATCTGGATCCTGCGCCGCTCTGAGACGGCCGCCCGGGCGATTAGACCGGAACCCCTTCTACCTTCGTGCGTTAACCAAAAGGCTGCGTTTTCAGCCCCCGCATGTCCACGCAAGAGAAGGGAGCGTATCGTGCGCGTTCGACTGAAACAGAAGCGTCCGAAATTTGCCCGGCCGCCTGAAAATCCAAATCCGAAGAAATCTGGGCGGAATACCTGGCAACCTCAGGTTATTGTCCCTTACCGGGTCGACCTCACTCTCAAGAAGTCGACGGCAGATGAAGTGGCAGTTCCGGCCTCGATCAATGGGAGGAGTCTCATCGATGGCCGGCTATGAGGACAAGATGATCCGTGTTCGGGATGTAATGTCTCGACAGGTTTTCACCGTTTCGCCCACCGATACGGCGCAATCCGTCGCCCGGCTAATGGCTGAGACCGGGGTTGGCGCGGTGCCTGTGGAAACGCCGGGTGTCGGAACGATCCTCGGGATCGTCACGGATCGGGACATAGTCACCTCCGTGGTCGCACAAGGGCTGTCCAGTTCGACGGCCGTGTTCGAGTTCATGACGGTCGCCGCCGAATCCTGCGAGGAGGACGACAGCCTCCTGCTTGCCGCCCAGAAGATGCACGACCTGCGAATCCGACGTCTCGTCGTCGTCAACGGGAAGCGACACGCGGCCGGCATCGTGGCTCTTGGGGACATCAGCCGGGCCAATCCGGAACTAGGCGGTCTCGTTCTCGAGGGGATCAACCGGCCTGCCCCCGTCGATACCCAGCTTGAAGGAATGTCGACATGCTGACGCAGGATCGTCTCTGGAGCGAAGCGGTGATTCTGGAGGCAGGTGAAAACCGTGTCCTCCGGGTACAAAGCACCCGTGACGCTTTTCTTTGCCTCAAAAATCACTGGCCGATTGCCGACGGAGAAGCAAAGCGCGATGCCTTCGCGGCCTGCGAGCGGGTGATCGACGGGGATGACGAGCCCGATGTCGCACGCACCGCCTTCATTAAGGCTGCCGAGGAAGCGCAGTTCAGCGTACACAGCTGGACCGGGTGATCGATCAGGTCCGCGTTACAAAGACTGCTGAATGATCAAAGGATCATGGGCGGCTATCGGAGCGGTTCCGGGCCGCCGGCTCCTGATAGCGCCCGGCGATAGCGATCTGGACTTCCGCCTGGAACTCGAGGACCTCGTTTCGGATCTCGTCCTCCCGTAGACCCAGTGCGGAAAGCTGCTCGGCGAGCTTCCGGCATTCGCTTTTCCAGTAGCGGACTGCAGCGGCCCCATGTATCCGGTCGAGTTCACGCGCGCAGCGGTCGACATCGCTGGCGCGTGCCGCCAGAGGAAACGCGACGACTTCGCCGCCCCGGACCATGGTTCGTTCACCAAACTCAACTGCCATCGAATCACCTTACGTTCATCACCAGCCACCTCTATCGGCTAGATGGTTAACGATTCATTCGCCGCGATCGCTTGCCCCTCTTCGGCGGTATTGTCCGGGAAAAATCCGGGCGGGACGACTTTATCCGGTGCTAGAGCGGGATGAGGAAAAGTGTGTGCCGTTTTCCGCCCGCATCCCGCGTCTCAACTTCTTGGAATCGATCACGATGTTTTAGGTCGAACCGACCTAAAAACATCGTGATCTAAGGGAACAAACGCATCGCTGCACGGTTTGACAGTCGGATCGCGTGGAACAAGTTCCCTCTCCGCAAAGCCCCTACGGATCCACGCGCTCCTCAATAATAACGAACAAAATAGTGGGCCCCGCCACCCCGGGCGGGGCCTTTTCCTGTTGTGCGCCCGGCATGGGCGCATTCCTGCGGGTGGAAGTCCCGCCACGAGCTGGTCACAGCGAGTGAAGTGAAGCGCAACTGCGTGAGGGTGACCGAGCGTGGGGAGGAAGCGTGGAGCGTAAACCGCG
>Ga0209281_1000415_pt1 | contig 64357 bp, 80 predicted proteins | sample MedtruBG_FD_187514 | JGI IMG/M metagenome (GOLD analysis project Ga0209281, IMG submission 187514) | Root nodule microbial communities of legume samples collected from California, USA - Medicago truncatula BG (SPAdes) (version 2) | ecosystem: Host-associated > Plants > Roots > Nodule | place... | reverse complement strand
CGGCACGCCGGCCAGCTGCTCGATGCCGGATCCGCCGGCGGCCGCCGCGCACGTCCACCAACCGCAGCGCCGAGCTGGCCACCGTCGATCACCACCAGGTGCGCACCTGGGCGCCAGCGCCATGCCGGCGCCGGCACGCCGGCCAGCTGCTCGATGCAGGGATCCGCCGGCGGCCGCCGCGCACGGCCACCAGCTGCAGCACCGACCTGGCCAGCCTCGATCACCACCAGGTGCAATCCTGGGCACCAGCGCCATGCCGGCGCCGGCACGCCGGCCAGCTGCTCGATGCCGGATCCGCCGGCGGCCGCCGCGCACGTCCACCAACCGCAGCGCCGAGCTGGCCACCGTCGATCACCACCAGGTGCGCACCTGGGCGCCAGCGCCATGCCGTTGCCGGCAGGCCGGCCAGCTGCTCGATGCCGGGATCCGCCGGCGGCCGCCGCGCACGTCCACCAGCTGCAGCGCCGACCTGGCCAGCGTCGATCACCACCAGGTGCGCACCTGGGCGCCAGCGCCACGCCGGCGCCGGCACGCCGGCCAGCTGCTCGATGCCGGGATCCGCCGGCGGCCGCCGCGCACGTCCACCAGCTGCAGCGCCGACCTGGCCAGCGTCGATCACCACCAGGTGCGCGCATGGGCGCCAGCGCCATGCCGTTGCCGGCAGGCCGGCCAGCTGCTCGATGCCGGGATCCGCCGGCCGCCGCCGCACACGTCCACCAGTTGCAGCACCGACCTGGCCAGCCTCGATCACCACCAGGTGCAATCCTGGGCGACAGCGCCACGCCGGCGCCGGCACCCCGGCCAGCTGCTCGATGCCGGGATCCGCCGGCCGCCGCCGCGCACGTCCACCAGCTGCAGCGCCGACCTGGCCCGCTTCGATCACCATCATTACCACCTAGTGCGCACCTGGGCGCTCGCCCCGCCGGCAAGGCTCTTACGCCAGAAATAAACCAGAAGGCCCCCAATGAGCCGCCACGGCGTGTTGGCGCAGGCGGTGGCAGTTGGGGCGCTTTAAGGGGGATCGTCTTTCCTGGCGCGTTTGGCGCGATGCCAGGGTCCGCAGGCGGACGCCGTGCAAGTCCACCGTGAAATAGGCACGGCTGGTTTTTCCGAGGACGTGAGGCTATGCCTTGCCTGGCAGCGGATTACCCTGTATTCTTACGGCAACTAACTCTGAATACGATTCAAACTGAACGTAAATAAAATGGCGAAAGCACCATATATCGAGGAATACCGCTTGAAACGCATGCTGAAAATAGCTCGTGTAAGCGGTGAACTTCCAGTCCGAAACGTCGCCCTGCTGATTTGCGTCTACGGCACCGGCATGATGTTGACCGAACTTGCGAGATTGCCGTTGCGCGCATTCCTCAAACCTGACGGCACTACACTGTACGAATCTGCTGTTCCTTCTGAGATTGCCTACAACGGTACAGAGCGGCCGCTGTATTGGTCTGCCGCTCCGCTCGTCAAGGCCATCGATGATTACTTGGCGTATCGGATTGAGCACCGTCACAGGATCACAACACGTAAAGCGGCCTATCGTGGGCTGGACCCGGACGCGCCGATTTTTCTGACCGACGAAGGCGAGCCTTACAAGCTGACGCGAAGGCGCACTGCAACCGGCGCGATCAGCTATTCGTGCGACAGCCTAAGCCAGCTCTTTCGCAAATTGCATTTACAGGCAGGGATTGAGGGAGCTAGTGCAATGTCAGGTCGTCGTACATTTGCCGTCCGCTTAAACAACAACAATATCGACCTCAAGCACATCAAGGTTCTGCTGGGCTTGAAGACGCTACAAGCCACCAAGGCGCTGATCGATGCTGACCCGGTACGCCTGGGTAAGATCGCAGCGAGCGTGTTCTGATGCCCAAAAGCCAGCTTACGCAGCAGGAGTTTTTGCGAGACGCTATGCATCGCCTCGGTATGACGCGGGATGAATTCGCCCAACGGTTCGCAGTCAAACGCAAGACGCTGGATAACTGGCTTTTGCCGCCCAGCGAATCGGCGCGAGGCATGCCAGATATGGCGTGGAAGTTCATTGGCGAGATATTAGAACGTGAAGCGAAATAGTTCTTGACTACCCTCAATGAGGGTATATAATGTAACTCATGGGGCGGCGCATTTGGCGCTGCCGAACTGAGGGGCGGAACGATGGACGATGTGATGAAGGGCATGTACGAGTGTGGTATTGAAAATCTGCGCGACCTGTTGAAAAAGATCGGTCGGCATGAGTTTCGCGCCTTCGGCTACACCAAGCAACTCCGCGAATATCGTGCTCTGACCCGAGCAGCGTAAAAGGAAACGTCATGAGAACCGTAATTGAAATTCAAGACATGATGATCGCCAAAATGGCAGCGGCGCGGTCGTTCAAGACCTGTTCGATGCTTTGGGCGAATTCGCGTAAGCAAGCTACGGCGCAGTTTATCGAATTGGGTTTCAATGATAGTCAGGCGCGTCTGTTTGTCGATGATGCAGAAGATATCGAGCGCTTGAATTTCTCCTGCGTCGATCCGAGTCACATTTGTCACCGTGCAGCAGTCGCCCGCGAGTTGGCTGGTCGCGCTGCACAGCACTAAAGAAAGCGCCATGATGGATACGCCAGAAATCAGCAAACCGGTGACTGACCCGATCATCACCCCATTCGTGAAGCAGTGGGTCGCACGCGGCTTTGGCATCAAGAAGCACGGCAATGGTCGTGCTGATTTTCTGGAAGAATGCCCGCACTGCAAACAGAAATATCGCTACACCTTTATCAACGAAGGTGTGGAAACGAAGTGCTGCCCTCATTGCGAAAAGTAAAGGAAAACACCGTGACTATCTTTGAACAAATGTTTAGAACAGCATTCGCCATCGTGACTGCACTGTTTGCGTACCAGATTTACACTCACACCGATCCCTCACTCAATTACTTCTTGGGAACTGAGGCTAGTCTCGCAAGTAATGTAGTGATGATAATTTTGGTGATTATCGACGCAATCATTATTTGGCCACTGTTTTTTGAAAATGACTGACATAGGAAAATAGCCGCGCCACCTGGCGCACTGCGCTGGCCGGAAGCCAGCGAATCGAAAGGCCGCCTAGTAGCGGAAAAATAAAATGGCTAACATCGCGTCCGAGGCGATTGCAGTGTTTGAGTTGATGAATGCCGATCTTTATGCCGTGCAGCTTGAAGCGCTGCAGTTTGCAGCGGAGAAAAACGGTCTTGAATTTGTAACGCGGGATGATCCTCGCCCATTCCAACTAACAACGGGAGAGCGCGAAACGTTAGCGGCTGCGGTAGCATCAGCGCGTCGAATATATTTGATGCCCAAGATTGATGAATTTCAGCTTCAAGGATTACAGGCATCTGATTCTAAAGATGGCTATGCAACTGCGATGCTCGATTCCCTACTTGCAGCGTTGAGAAAACGACAAATAAATTTGCAAAGGCCAGTTGGTACGCCTAGCGACGTGGAGCCAAGTAACACCTTACCGGACTTCACGGCATTAATGGTAGGAAGACTTTTGCTGATGATCGAGGCAATCGGAAAAAGTGAAAATAAACACCATAGTGCTCATTTCTTTGGACTTGCAATCGGTTACCAAATTGCTTTGGGAGAGCTTGGTATCATATCTGGCAAGTTGAGGGAGGACCTAGTTTACGAGGCAGAGGTTATTTATAACTCGTTCGGCGACGTACAACTTGCGCCTACTGGCGTCCGCTAACGCTAAGGAAAATCACCCGTTGTACGCAAGCCGGCCAAGAGCCGGCTTTTTTTCGCCCCCCTATCGGCGTCGCATCAATTTCCAAAACCGTCGCATTAATTTCAAAAAGTCACAGCAGCCCCGACCTGGCCAGCCTCGATCACCACCAGGTGCAATCCTGGGCGCCAGCGCCATGCCGGCGCCGGCCCGCCGGCCAGCTGCTCGATGCCGGGATCCGCCGACCGCCGCCGCGCACGTCCACCAGCTGCAGCGCCGACCTGGCCACCGTCGATCACGACCAGGTGCGAGCCTGGGCGCCAGCTCCGCGCCGGCGCCGGCATGCCGGCCAACTGCTCGATGCCGGGATCTGCCGGCGGCCGCCGCGCACGACCACCAGCTGCAGCGCCGACCTGGCCAACGTCGAGCACCACCAGGTGCGATCCTGGGCGCCAGCTCCGCGCCGGCGTCGGCAGGCCGGCCAGCTGCTCGATGCCGGGAACCGCCGGCAGCCGCCGCGCACGTCCACCAGTTGCAGCGCCGACCTGGCCAGCCTCGATCACCACCAGGTGTAATCCTGGGCGCCAGCTCCGCGCCGGCGCCGGCAGGCCGGCCAGCTGCTCGATGCCGGGATCCGCCGGCGGCCGCCGCGCACGTCCACCAGCTGCAGCGCCGACCTGGCCAACGTCGATCACCACCAGGTGCGAGCCACCAGCTGCAGCGCTGACCTGGCCACCGTCGATCACGACCAGGTGCGAGCCTGGGCGCCAGCTCCGCGCCGGCGCCGGCATGCCGGCCAACTGCTCGATGCCGGGATCCGCCGGCGGCCGCCGCGCACGCCCACCAGCTGCAGCGCCGACCCAGCCACCGTCGATCACGACCAGGTGCGAGCCTGGGCGCCAGCTCCGCGCCGACGCCGGTGGGCCGGCCAACTTTACGCCAGAAACGAAACAGGAAGGCCCGTAATCGGAGCGCCACGGCGTGTTCGTGCAGGCGGTAGCAGTTGGGCCTCTCCTGACCTGTGTGAGCGTTACAGCTTGTCAGCCAAGGGGGATTAGAAAAAATGCTTGCATACCGTTGGTATCAACGGTATAGTTTGGCACCCATTTAGGGAAATGGACGCATCATCATTTTAGGAAACCTTGACATGCAAAATTTATATATCCCGCTCGCGACAAGTTCCACCAGAGTTAAGGCCATTGACTTGTTTTCAGGAGCAGGGGGATTTAGCACTGGTGCGAGTATGGCCGGCGTCGATGTTGTGTGGGCCGCGAACCACTGGCCGGCAGCGGTAGAGATTCATTCACAGAACCACCCCGGCGCCGCACACCTTTGCCAAGATCTACAGCAGGCGAATTGGCGTGAAGTACCCGCACACGATATCCTACTGGCATCGCCATGCTGTCAAGGACACAGCAAAGCACGAGGCAAGGCTAATGGAAATCCCCATCATGACGCCAGCCGCTCTACCGCGTGGGCTGTAGTCTCAGCAGCCGAGTACCACAAACCGGCGTTCGCTGTAATCGAGAACGTGCCCGAATTTACTCGGTGGTCGTTGTACCCTGCTTGGTGCGCAGCAATGGACGCGCTAGGTTATGCTCTTACTCCGATGATCGTTGACGCGGCCGATCACGGCACCCCCCAGCATCGCGAACGCCTTTTCATTGTTGCAGTCCGCGCCAAGCATCCGTTGATGGTCAATCTAGAAAAGCGTGAGCACGTGCCGGCAAGTAGCTTTATCGACTTCGGTTCGGGGCGATGGCAGCCCATCGAGAAGCCAGGCCGTGCCGCCGCAACGCTGCGTCGGGTTCAGGCTGGACGCAGCGCGCATGGTGATCGTTTCGTGATGCCATACTACGGTGGCGGTTCAGGGCTGACCGGTCGCAGTTTGAGTCGGCCGTTAGGTACTGTTACCACGCGTGACCGTTGGGGCGTGGTCGATGGTGATTACACGCGCATGCTTACAGCTCAAGAATGCCGCGCAGCGATGGGCTTTCCTGATACCTATATCTTGCCTGCCAAGCACACCGATGCCGTACACATGCTGGGAAATGCAGTCTGCCCGAAGGCAGCGCGAGACGTTATTACCGCGATGCTCAATGCCGCTTGAGATTATGCAGACCCAGCGGCATTAATCAGTGTCACAATTGCCCGCAGAAAATGCAAACTGCGCTAGATGCGCCCGATAGCCGGCCGGCAGCCGGTGACGATAACTCCATGACAGCAAATAAAAAAGACCCTTATGATAAAACCAGCACAGCACGGGGAGCGCGGTTGGCCAACGAAATCAAAGCTGCTGGAGGTGCGGTGTTCACAACACGCTGCAAGACATCTGAGCAGCTGGCGCAACTCGATGGCCTTGTGACGGCAGGGTATGGCGTCAGCCGTAACGATGTCATCCTCAAATTGATTGCCGAAAAAGCGAAAAAGATTCTATGATTGATTGCATATCGTTGATACCAACGGTATAATTTGAGGTATAGACATATAAATCTGGGATAAAAATCATGGCAACCTTGACGATAGACGCATACGAAATCGGTGATGAATTTTTAAATGACATCAAATGCCGTTTCGGCGTTACTTTGAAGGACAGCACTAACGCGCCCTGGGCCGTAGTGTTCGAGGGTGAACAGAAGCAGTTGCAGGCGATGTGCGCCGCATATTGGCCTGCTTATATTGACCAAAATGCCTTCACGGCCTGAGAGAGAAATAAATGGATCGTGTATATCTCGTGGCCTGTAGTGCGGGGAAAGTCGAAGCGGATTCGGTGCCAGCACGCGACTTATACAATTCCCAGCTATTCACGCTGGCGCGCAGGTATGCCGAAAGGAGCCGCGATCCATGGTTCATCTTGTCGGCTAAGCACGGCTTGCTCGATCCAGCGCAGATGGTGGCGTCGTACAACGAAAGCTTGAATGATAAGCGCTCCGTCGAGCGTGCAGCATGGGGCCGGATGGTCGAAGCGCAGCTCAAGCAAGTGGTTCATTGCAGCTCGGATCTGATTATGCTCGCAGGACGTGCGTATCGTGATCCGTTGCAGCATCTGATGGAAGCGCAGGGCCACAAAGTCACTGTGCCGATGGAAGGTATGGCCATCGGAAAGCAACTCCAATTTTTGACACGCAGCCTGGCAGATTGAAACGATATTAGGGTTGGAATCCTGGGCCGCGCTTAAATTGGCTGCGCTTTGCGTTATCGTCGCTCTGCTGATCGAATTCGTGCTGCGCTGGGGGGCTTCGGTCAATTCAAGACCAGCAAAAGCGAACAGGGAAAATAGGAAAACCGCACACAGTAGCACCTACGCCAGCCAAGAGCTGGCATCGGCGTTGAAAGGCCAGCGCGTTGCTGGCCAGCGAGGATAAATATGACGACCGCGATAGAAATGCTGACCAAAATGAACCGTGCTCACAATGCAGCGGCAGCCTTGGGCCTTGCTGACACTCGCAGTTACGGTCTTGCGGCCGCAACGGTTGACAACAAGATTACAGTACATCGTGCCAACCAAATTATTGCCGTTGGCAATCAACTTGGCGCTCAGATCAAAACGGAGCGCCGTGTTGTCTGGCCGCCGGAGCGTAGGAGCGAGTGGGCCAACCACGAATTGCGGCTCATCGCTGACCACGGAGGCTTTAATTTGACGAGCCAGGGCGAAGGCAATGACTTGGTGTGGTTTGAAGATAATTACCAAGCGAATAATGATGTGTCTCGTTCAAATAGTTCCAGTACAAACAAACTGAAATCGTTTTTCAATGAACTTGGCGCCTGGCTGCGCGGCAAAAGCTGTCACCGAACTGAAAGGGAAATCAAGACCATCAAGGCCAATGTCGAAATGACCGACCAAATCCACGCTGATCTTCGGGTGGCGTGGAAACTGCTGGAAGACGCTGGCCACGGTCAGGCAGCAGAGCGGGTTTTTGCATTTCTTACCCAGGCCGCTGATTCACTCAAAGCGGCTTCGGTGAAATCCAACTAGCCCGAGGAAAATCAGCATGGCCACAACGGACGAATCGACGGCGCAGGAGGCCATCAGGGACGCGCTTAAAGCGCTCCAACGCGCACGCGAGTTGAGCGAGCGTGTTGGGTATGGAAGCCTGGTCGTCGGCCCCCTGGTGGACGCGCAGCGCGAGGCGCAATATGCTCTCGATACGGCCTTGGGCCGGAACTAAGGAAACTGCGTTTAATACGCCCGACAGTCGGTCCGGCAGACCGATATAGAAGGATTGAAATGTTCGACTTCATTGTTGGCTACGTGCTTGGCGCCCATAACAGCGGTGCCCGTCGCTTGAGCGGGAAGGCAATCGGTATTTTGCTTCTCGCCCTTGTAGCGATTTGCGGAATCGGATGGTTAGTCGTAGGTGCAATGCAGTCGGACAATGACGTTGGACAATGCGGAGGATCGGCAATGGCTATGGCGGCATGCACGCTCGCCGCGAGTGCTACAAAGCTCGGCGTTTTGCTTCTGGGGATTGTCGCTTTCGTCGTCGTTGTCTGGACGGCCATCGTCATGGCGCGAAAAGAAAGCTAAGTTCCAAGGAAAACACCATGGCACGAATCTCTTATCGCTGGACTGACAGGGCGGTTCGCCTGTTGGAAAGTGTACAGGCCGCAAGCGCGCCTAAGGAGGTTCAATTCGCAGCCTCGGACGCCGTGCAGCACTTCTTTTGGGCAACCGATTGCCGCAAGCAATCGCGGACTAAAGGCCCCGTGGGTGACAACTATTTGCCGGGTTGGGGCGCGAAAGCGGATAAGGCTCATTACCACGGCAAGAAGTGTTTCGCCATCGCGCAGAAATGGCTGGATCAGCATCGCTCAGCACAATCATCCAGCAGCGAGCTTGCTGCTGAATTGATCGCATAGAAAATAGGAAAATATCGTGAAGCATATTGACATTTCGGATGCTGCCGAAAAATTGGTCAAGGAAATCGAGTCGCGCAACCTGGTAGATGGCGATCTAAGCAACGACACGCCCATACAAAAGCGGCGCGGTCGCCCTCGTAAGGACGATGGTACGCCAAACAAATCGGGCTGGAAAAAAAATAAAACAGTTGTGGTCGATCCTCTCGCGCAGGCGGTTATGGCTACGCTGGATGACAGCGAACTTGCGAAAGATTTTTGCATCGTTATGTCGCCGATAAAATTCGCTATTTATTTGGATAAATTGGTGAACGCGGATGGGCATGTTTACACTTTTGACGTTGGCGAGTGTGAAGATATGGCCGGCCCGAAAGGGGCAATTGGTGAGCTTGCCGAATCAATGAATGGCATTGTAAAGGTGAGTCGCAAGTTCTTTGGAGCTAGTGAACCTTTTTCAGTGGCATTCGATAAGCGGGGATTGACACCAAAATTGGCAAAGATCATCGAATACATCGCACTAGCGATGCGTCAGGATTTTGCCAACGCTTGCACCACGCCCAACGCAACGTAAATTTACCGGAAAATCACCTGCTGTACGCATGCCGGCCAGGAGCCGGCTTTTTTGCGCTCAATGTCGGCGTCGCATCAATTTCTAAAACCGTCGCATTAATTTCAGAAAGTCACAGCGCACGTCCACCAGCTGCAGCACCGACCTGGCCACCGTCGATCACCACCAGGTGCGCGGCTGGGCGCCAGCGCCACGCCGGCGCCGGCCAGCTGCTCGATGCCGGGATCCGCCAGCGGCCGTCGCGCACGTCCACCAGCTGCAGCATCGACCTGGCCACCGTCGATCACCACCAGGTGCGATCCTGGGCGCCAGCTCCACGCCGGCGCCGGCAGGCCGGCCAGCTGCTCGATGTCGGCATCCGCCGGCGGCCGCCGCGCACGTCCACCAGCTGCAGCGCCGACCTGGCCAGCCTCGATCACCACCAGGTGAGCACTTGGGCGCCAGCTCCGCGCCGGCGCCGGCCAGCTGTTCGATGCCGGGATCCGCCGGCCGCCGCCGCGCACGTCCACCAGCTGCAGCGCCGACCTGGCCAGCCTCGATCACTACCAGGTGCGATCCTGGGCGCCAGCTCCGCGCCGGCGCTGGCAGGCCGGCCAGCTGCTCGATGCCGGGATCCGCCGGCGGCCGCCGCGCACGACCACCAGCTGCAGCGCCGACCTGGCCAGCCTCGATCACCACCAGGTGCGATCCTGGGCGCCAGCTCCACGCCGGCGCCGGCCCGCCGGCCAGCTGCTCGATGCCGGGATCCGCTGGCGGCCGCCGCGCACGTCCACCAGCTGCAGCACCGACCTGGCCAGCGTGATCACCACTAGGTGCGCACCTGGGCGCCAGCGCCATGCCGGCGCCGGCACGCCGGCCAGCTGCTCGATGCCGGATCAGCGGTAGCCACTGCGAAACTAAGTTTGATATACTGTGTTTACGTACAGGTTTAAATCGGAGCAGACTATGGAGGATCGGGTGATTTTGTTGTGTAGGGAAGGGACACCCATTCCACGCTATCAACTTTCGATGCCTCAAACTGAATTCGTAGGGGCGTTTAGTTGTGGTGATGAGTACGACAAGGACGCCCGTCGAACAATGAAGGTGGCCAGATTGCGAACCGTGATGGGCGATGTATTGCCTCCTTTGTGGGATGCACAGCATCTACAATTCAAAAACGGTATTGGGGTGTATACAGGATTTGAGGTGGCGAATCCCCTTAGCAACAATCGCCGGTCCCAAACGTGGAAGGTGAAAATAGCCGGCTGGCGACCGAGCATGGATCCTGATTGACAGGCTCATAGCGGGCCGTGGCTAAGTGGCCCGCTATTCCGTTATCAGATTATTGGCTGTACCGTTTCCACTCAGTATTCCACCCCGCCGCATAGGCATTGAAACTCAAATCGGGCGTGTTTTCTTCCATCAAAATAATGGTATCGCCTCGCTGGATTGCAGCAGTCACAGCTGCAGCACCTTCTTGCTTAAATGCGACCAACTGCGCGGCTGTAAGTGCCTTATTTCGCGCTGCCAGTTGTTCTGGTGTTTCATTATCGGTAGGGTCCGTAGCTTTGTTTGCATCCTTTTGGCTATCGCAAATTTCACCATAGATTCGCCTGTAGGGTTGGCAATGCTTGCACGGCTTCGGTGACGAGCAGAATACGAAGGGGTTGCCCACTAAAGGGTTGAACTGCCCCGCGTTTGAACTGGTCGAGAACCCTGTTCCGGCCAGCCCAACAGTAAGTAACAATGCAGTGAAAGCTTTGTGTTTCATCTTTTCCTCAATAATCCGCTACAAGGCGGTCTTCCAGTTATCCCGGCATCCGGCCGGGGCGGTGGCGCCAAATAGACGCGGTATTAGCGCTTGCCTTTAGGGGTAGCAAAACTAGGTTTCCCTCCTTTTTCGGGGAAGGCTGCCGAACATTTTGCAGTTTCGTTTTTTGCGTTGGAGCAGGTGAAAATCGACTTCTCTCCAACTCGGACACGGCGCAGCTGCCCTTTTTTGCAGGCAGGGCAAGGGTAGATCGACGTCAGGCCGAGCTGCGCGGTTTTGGCATGCTCCACATACTTGGTGACGTATTCTTGCTGTTTGGCCAGGAACTGCTCCGGCGTAACGCGACCGTCCGCAATGCCGTCTAGTACCTGTTCAAACAGACCCGTCAAGCCAGGGCTTTTAACTGCGTCTGGCAACGCCACGATCAGTTTTCGGGCAGGATCACTGCTGATGATCTGCTTTCCCTTTTCTACCAGGAAGCCGCGCTTTTTCAGAGTTTCAAGGATGCCGGCGCGGGTTGCTTCGGTTCCAATGCCAGCGTTTTCTTTCAGGCGCTTCTTCAGCTCTAAGTCTTCAACCAGTTGATGAATGTTCGTCATCGCTGCAATCAGCGTGCCCTCAGTAAAGCGGGCTGGCGGCGTGGTCTTCTTCGATTCGACCGTGGCGTTTGCACAGGACACCGTTTCGCCTTGTACCAGGGCAGGCAATGTCTGCTTGCTTTCCTTGTTATCGTCCTGGCCGGCGTCGTCGTCCTCATCGGGATCAGCAGCAGCGCTAAAGACAACCTTCCAGCCTGGGGCCAATGGGACTTTGCCGCTGGCGGTAAAGCTTTCGCCAGCGATGTCCAAGAAAATGTTTGTTTCCCGGTAGGTGTGAGCCGGGAAGAACTGTGCCAAGTACGCCCGTACGATCATATCGAAGACTTGGGCCTGCGCACCTGTCAGCGTTGCACTTTGTCCAGTCGGGACGATGGCAGTGTGCGCCCCGAGCTTTTTATCGTCCCAGGCGGCAGACTTGAGCGCGGTATTCGCCTGCTTGACCAGGTTGGAATACTCAGCTGGCAAGCCCGCCAGAATGCCTGGCGCCTCTGCCAACTGGCTTTCCGGCAGGTAGCTGCAATCCGTGCGTGGATACGTCGTCAGCTTCGCCTCGTACAGCGCCTGGGCAATGTTCAGAACGTCCTGCGCCCCCAGGCCGAGTTTCTTGTTGGCGGCTTGCTGCAGACCGGACAGCGAGTACAACCCCGGCGGCGCCTGTTTCTTTTCTTTCGCATCAAACGAGAGTACGCCGCCGGATTTGCCAGTCACTTTGGCCGCGATACCATCGGCCACTGCTTTATCCAGGACACGTCCCGATTCATCGACCGTCACCAGATCCGACGGCTTCCAGCGGGCGACGAAAGTACCGCCGGCCGCCGCGATATTAGCAGTGATCGCGTAAAAGTCTTTGGCCTTGAATCCCTCAATGGCCATATCACGATTGACGACCAACGCAAGGGTAGGGGTTTGTACACGGCCAATCGACAGCACGCCGTCATACCCCCCTTGGCGGCCAGCCAATGTGTAGGCGCGGGTAAGATTCATGCCCACCATCCAATCGGCGCGTTGACGCGCTTCTGCGCTGGCTTTGAGAAATTGGAATTGGATGCCGCGTGGCGTGGTTCCTGTCACGTTACAGCGCAGATCGGCCAACGCCTTGCGCACGTATGTTTCGTCCAGTGCTTCCAGCCATATCCGTTTTACCGGCTTTTTGTTGTCGAGCTGTTCCAGCAGCTCATCAACCAGCAACTGACCTTCACGGTCGGGATCGCCGGCATTGATGATTTCCTGGGCGTCTGCCATGAGTCCCTTGATTGCTTTTATCTGGTCCTTGGCTTCGTCCCTTGCTTTAAGACGCCACTCGCTGGGTACCATCGGCAAGACGCCAAAATCCCATTTCTTGAAGGCTTCCGAATAGTCTTCGGGTTCGGCCATTTCGTACATGTGCCCAAAATTCCAGGTCACGATGTCATTACCGGCCTCGATATGGGTAGGCGGTTTTCCTGCTGGACCTTTCGCCACGCCTTTAACCGGCAAGAATTGCGCGATTACGCGGGCCAAGCTGGGCTTCTCAGCAATAAAAAGTCTTTTCATGTTTATGTACCTAAAAAAGCACGGCAGACGCCGTTAAAAGGTTATGAGGGGCCATGCATGGCCCTTCAGATCGTCGCGACGCAGCGGGCCGTAGTAACGGCTATCGAGGGATCGCTTAAGGTAATTGGCCAGCACGAAGTATTCGCCGCTGCCAAGTCGTTTGGACCACCCCAAATGAAGGTGCTCAATGTTGCGGCCCTCGCTGTCTGTATCGAACACACGCGAATTCGGCAGGAGCTGGCCATTCACGGTCGTACCTGCAGCTGAAATTGACACCAAGTCACCTGGTATAGCAACAACCGGCTTTAGCAGGCGTGGCAATCCAAGCGGACACTGGTTGCTTAGCGGGACGTACTTTCGCGCCTTATATACGCTTGCGGCTGCTAGATTGGAAATGCACAGGGATACCACCTGTGCACGTTCTACCGTGTGCAGGGGGGCTACCAAATAAATTCCACGCGGCATGGATTTAGTGCTGTTAATGGCAAGTTGCCATCCAGATTGCCAGGTCGCCAAGTAGGCCACTGCAACGACCAGGGCGAGGTATAAAGGCACTTTGCTATGGATCTTCATGCTGATGTCAGAAATTAAAATCGAGCAAAGAATCACCAGATTCGTCATTTTCGGTCTGATCGGGTGGCGTTGACTCTGCAGGCTTTTCCGGTACTGGCAAGGGAGCCACGTCATCAGCTTCGGCCTGCATTGCCTTCTCTACCGTTTCGTCAATCTGCGAGTCTTCCGCTTCGTCCGCATCTGCTTCTGCATCGAGCACGGCAATTTGCTCGGGTGTTAGACCTTCGGCCGCCGACTCAATAAAACGTTCAGCTGCAGGTGCTTCGGTCGTCGTCACGGCGACGGTAACGGCAGCAACAGCGGCCCCAGCTGGCGCCAATTCGGCTGCAAAATTAGACGCTGGCGGTGGAGTCTGTACCGGGGCTGCAACTGCTGATGTGGCCGGTTCTGCGGCCGGGGTGGCCGGCAGGGCCGTTGCAGATATTGCTTCAGGCACCACTGCTGGTTTAGCTACGAATGAAGCATTTGCTACTTCAGTAGGTGTTTGCTCCAAGAATTGATTAGACTGCTCATCGACTGTCAGCATGTTGTCTAGTTCCGAAGCGGGCTTATGGACCACAACTTGCGCAAGCTCGGGCGGGCAAGGGATCGGAGCTGCCTTATCGCCGCATGGCCGGATACGATCAGATTCACGAGGCGGCCGAATTTTGGATCTGCCATCAAAGATTGGATCTTTAAAGTACAGGATCTGCTTACCGTAAATGGGACTGGCACCAGCCGGCATAATGAGCATATCGCCTGGCGCCAAGATATTTTTACCATCTGGACTTTTGACCGGGGCAGGAAGGCGCAAACACTCGTCGGCCGTCAGTAGGGCACGGGCCTGCAAGTTTTCAGCCGCCATCACATGCATCAACAACGGATTAAGGCGATTGCCCGAATAACTACGCGTGGAATTCGTCACCGTGGACTGGCCGGTGTACTTCGACAGCAGTTCGGCAGTCTCAAATTTATTTGGGGCGTAAGCAATGCGGATATGGGCATTGGAAATAATGCTTTCGTCTTTCGTGTACGCCTTATAAAGCTGGGTCAAGTCTTGGGTAATAAGATATGCCTTCAAACCGTAGCCGGCGATAAACGCCAAGGCTTCTTCCATCAATTCCAATTTTCCCAGCGCTGGAAACTCATCGAGCATCAAAAGCATGCGATGCTTGTAGCCGGCCACGCTGCGGCCGTCTTTGAACTCCATCATTTCGGTGCGACCGCGAACAATCTGATTGATGACCAAGCGAATCAAAGGCCGTAAGCGAGCCATATCGTTTGGCGGCACGACGATATACAGCGTTACCGGCACGTCAAGCTCCATCAGGTCATCCACCTTGAATTCAGAGGCGGCCGTGTTCATAGCAACCACAGGATCACGGTAGAGCGACAGGAACGACATTGCCGTTGATTGCACGCCAGAACGTTCGTTCTCGCTTTTATTGAGGAATGAACGCGCCGATTCCGCTACAACCGGGTGAATCCTTGTCAGCTTGCCAGTAATAGGATCCTCCCATTTCAGCGTGCCATCGGGGTCGTGCTCGGTATTCAGCATGGCTTCGGCAACCTGTTCAATCGTCATCGTAGGGTCACAAAAGAAGCTGACCAGGCCGCGCAAATTGCGGGCGCCCTCTCGACTGACATACAGTATGTGAAGAATCGCAGCCGACAGCAGCTCATGGCCTGTCTTGGCCCAATGGTCCGCCATGCCCTTACCATCCGGGTCCACGATCATTTGCGCGATGTTCTGTGCGTCAGAAACTTCGCGCATAGTGCGTAACCGGATTTCCGAAAGCGGGTTGAATCGAACGCTGCTGCCATCAGCAGCGCTGGGCTGGAACTTCAATACTTTCTGGCCTTTGGCTTTGCGGTAGCCGGCAGTCAAAGCCCAGGCTTCGCCTTTAATATCGTGAACGAGCGCGGAGTGCGGCCAGCTCAGCAAGGTAGGCAGTACCAAGCCAACTCCCTTGCCAGAGCGAGTTGGAGCGAACGCCAGGATATGTTCTGGGCCGTCGTGTGTTAGGTAGTGATATTCAGCTGTATCTGGGTCCACCCACGCGCCAACGTAACAACCGGAAGCCCCTTTGATCGGCTTTGCGCCCATCGCATTTTTCAGCCACGTCCCGCCTGGCAACCAGCTGGGGAGATTGTCAGCGTCAATGATCGCGTGCATCATTTTTTGAATGAAGTTCACCGGACGACGAAGTAGGGTAGCGTTAAAAATATCTTCTTTCGATGCCCACTTAGCTGAGCCGTGCAGCGTGCTCTTGCCGCTAAACTTCTTTTGCTGGCGCAGCGCATTCCAAATAGCCGGCACGAACAGAAAGTGGAGGGCAGCAAGAATGTATTCCCCTCCATTAAATGCAGCTTCAGTTCCTTCAACGTGGCCGAACTTCAGGAACCAGAGGAAGTAATCGAAGGGCATATAAATCTTGAATTTCTCGCTCACCAAAAGCGGCTCACCCAAGGCAGGCTGAAAGCCAAGTTTCCAGGCCGCGTACTGGGTTGCAACCCAACACGCCAAAAGCGTAATACCGCCGAGGAGGGCGATGGTCTGCGACATGATCGCAGCAGCACCGGGCACCTTCTTTTCAACATATCCCAATTCACCAGCTGACATTTTTTTTCCAATCCAAAGTAAAAACGCTACCATCAAGTATAGCACCAATTATATATTGCCGATAGGAAAAACTACTGTTTTCGTCCTATATACAACGCAGTTGGAAGAATGCGAAAAATTGCATTGAGGACGCTTGCGAAAGGGTAATGTGGTCAATACAATGAGCCTGTTTCCGCAAAGCAATGATGCACAGCGGCACTAATTAACTTTGAAACTATATGAAATTTAAAGCTCTCGCCCTGATCCTGACCGCTGGCCTGGCCGCCGCAAACTGCGCAACTGCTCGCGATATGGGCACCACGTTCGACGTCGGCACTACCGGCCTGGGCCTTCACGTAGCGACGGAAGTAGCGCCAAAACTGAACGCTCGTGTTGGCGTGAACGTAGCCAATTATTCGTATGACGGCAGCACTTCCGATATCAAGTACGACTTCAAACTGAAGCTGGCCACCGCCGATGCGCTGCTCGATTACCATCCGTTCGATGGCGCTTTCCGCGTGAGCGCTGGTGCTGTGTACAACGCCAACAAGATCAAGGCGAAAGCCAAGCCGAACGGCAATGGCACCTACACGATTAACGACACCGTGTACGATGCGGCGACTGTGGGCAATCTGGAAGGCAAGATTGACTTCCGCAAAGTGGCACCGTACCTGGGCATCGGTTGGGGTAACGCCGCCAAAGAAGCGGGTTGGGGCTTCGGCATGGACTTGGGCGTGACGTTCCAAGGCTCCCCAAAAATCGACTTCGCCTCGACCGGCTGCAGCGCTGATGCAACGCGTTGTGCCCAGCTGAACCGCGATGTGCAAGCGGAAAAAGGCAAGCTGGCAGATGAAGTAAAGGACTTCAAGTTTTACCCGGTCATTCGCATTGGCGTAAGCTACCGCTTCTAAGTAAAAGCGTTACTCAGGTTCATCACAAAGCGGGCACTAGCCCGCTTTTTTCTTATGTGAAACAATGCTGGACACCGTTTATATAATCGGTACAATGTAGTAAAAACCACGTGATCCCATGCCATGCTTGCCTCTGCAGCTGGCAGGTCTGAATTTAAAGAGTAAGATTGTTGACATTGACGTAATTTGAACGAGGCACCCCATGGACCGTAGTGAACTTCTGGCACTTCGCCGCCAGGCTTTAAACGAAAAAGCGCAGATCGACAAAGAGCGATTGGACGCCCACCGGAAAATCGTTGATCTGCTCTATAAAGACGACGAGCAAAGTCGAATAGTTCGTGCCCAAGCGTTAGGACAGATTGAAAAGTGGGAGCGTAATCACCTCTGCCATCCCCGCTATGTCGTCATGTGGCGCCAGTGGTTGAGTATGCCCGCATCATTCGCTAAGGCGGCAATTCTGCGGGAGGATGATCTGGGGGTTTCCATGCGCCAGAACTCACCCTTTGACCAAGCTGTGGTTGCTCTGGTATGAATAGAAATGATATCGGACTACTGCTGAAGGCCGCCAAAGATGTCACCAACCACACCGACTATGTAATTGTAGGAAGCCTTTCCATCCTTGGGGCTTCGCCCACCCCGCCCTTGATGATGGCGGGATCTGTTGACGTTGATATGTACCCTAAGAATGATCCTGGTCGAGCCTCTGAAGTAATGGCGGCATTAGGGGATAAAAGCGACTTTTGGCGAGAGCACGGATATTATGCTGACGCGGTATCGCCGTATCTACCAGCATTGCCAGAGGGCTACGAGGAACGGCTTGTAAAAGTACAGTTTGAGAATGGCATTAATGCTTGGTTTTTGGATGCAAATGACGCAGCAGTGTCAAAATACATACGCGGGGAAGACCGGGATAGGGAGTGGGCAAGGGAGGGTATAGCAGCTGGTGTATTGTCCTTGGCGACTATTGAATATCGGTTACGCGAGACTCCATCTGCAGAAATGGAGGAAACGCAAAGAGCGAGAACCGCAATAGCAGCTGATCGCGCCTGGATCGAGCGAAGGGAGGCGGGGGCGGACGAGCCTGCAATTCATAAAAGGTTGGTTGTATCACCAGATGGCATAAAAACGTACCAAACGAGTTTAGACGGACAAGAATGGAATTCTGCTGCCCCCGAACCTGCAGGCGCTTTGCGCCCAGATACCTATAATCTGACACGCTCCAAGCCTGTTGATGCAACAAAACCCGGTCCCGTGACAGGGTTTGTAATATACAAAGATGAAAAATATGTATATCAGGAAATGGGGAAAAACAATATTGCACGCCATGAGGTACGATTAATTAAAGAGCCGCCGGCTGTTGTCCCTGGTCAGTATTCTCGATTCAAATATGAGAATGGAAAGGCTGAAGATATCGCTCAAACGCTGCAAAAAGGAAAAGGACTATCTCGCTGAAAAGGCGAATTGCCCGTTAAAACGCCCTGGTTTTCAGGGCGTTTTTTTATCTTCCGTACATTGCCTGGTGCGCCTCCATCCAACTTGCCGGCAGTGCGTCAATGCGCTTTTTAGCCCAGGATTCCACTGCGCTTTGCGCCCAACGTGGCCGACGTGGACGGTGCTTGTAAGGAACAAGCCCTACAGACATTTTTGACGCCACGAAGGATGCACGAAACAATATCCCTTGGACCTCTATCACAGCTGCCCAAGAGCTGCCATCTTCGTGTGCGACATCACTAATGATCTTCATGCTTGAGCATGCACTCGCGCAGTGTACGCGGCGTCCAATGAAGATCTAGCTCGACAAATCGACTTCTGACCAGCTCTGCAATACTGATGTAACCTAATTCACCTTCACCTGCATGAACTTCTGCATACCCAAAGGCTTGTTGCGTGCCAACACCGGTAGCATCTTTTTCGGTGATATACCAATTCGCCCCGCCACTGAAATAATGTAGATAAACAATCGCTTCATCGCCTTTTCCGTCCTGATCGTACGTGGCAGGCATGGTGCCAATGATAGTGCCTAACTCGCGCACTTTCTGCGAATACCAACTACCTTCTTCGGTGTCGATTAAATCCGCGATAACCAATAATTGAAGGGCTGGGATGAACTGTGAAATTTTGAATTCCTGCATGACGGCTCCTAAATGTCGGTGCGCACTGCGCCCACCAATGACAGTCATTATACCGTTTATATAAACGGTTGCAAGAAATATTTAACTTGCGTTAGTCTAAATAAAAATCCAAAAATTTAATTGACGCCGTTTGTATAAACGGTATAATACTGTTTGTAGCAGTGCTCAATTCCGGTACGGTCAAGGAGAATTATATGAAGACGATGGATGAAAAGGACTATGCACTTAAATTTGAAGTGGCATTTGCTCGTAAAGCAGCTTTGATTGATATTGAAGATCTTTTGCACTTCAATTTAAGTGCCGAAAAGATGCGCAAGGTAATCACTAAGGCGCTGGAAAAATGCAAATCTGCTGAAATGGAAGCTATTAAAAAACATCAATAGCTGTTGAATCGGTTACGATCAGGACGAAATCATGCACAAGAATTCACGTTTTAACATCATTCAAGCACCAGGGATCAATAGCCGCAAGTTCCAGGTCATCGACGGCCAGCGGACGAATAGCGGGCATCGGGCGCAGGGCGCAACGTATGTGTCCGGTGAGTTGTCGCGGGATGAGGCAATCACGCGTGCAGACCAAATGCAAGCTGCAGCTGACGCTGGCGAAAAATAACTTGCCTACCGTTTGTATAAACGGTATAGTGTGGAATAAGTGGGGCGTTACAGTGTCACACTAAAAGTGAAGCCCAATCGGGTGCAACCGAATGGGCTTCTTCAAATCAACCTGGTTAGGAGATTGAAATGAACGACTGCAATTTTACCGGAATTCGCATGAAAAAGAGTGACTGGAAGCGCATTCCTAGCACTTTCCGTAAGCTTCAAAATGGTGTATGGATGATTCTTGCAGGCGGGGAGTACCGCCCTGTTCTGATCGTTGGTTGAGTTACAGGCCCAGCAGGGCTGGGCCTTGCTTCATTGCGTGCGTCGAGAGAAGACGATGAGCCTGCTCCAAGAGGTGTTTTTTGGTCGCGCAGGACTCAATACTTGCTATCATGGACCACCAAGGGGAGGGCGAGCAGACAGGCAAGCGTATAGAGAATATGCGCAAAGCAGGGATAAATAAATACGGGGATCGGCATAAATAGCCTTGTATCCCGTTTATATAAACGGTATAATATGCAGTATGGATCGGCGCATAGTGCGCCGTGCAAAGCGAGGATAACGGATATGAGTAAGAAAAACGTTCAGCCAGAACTGGCATTAGAATTCGATATGCCTTTGACGCGCGGCGATACGAAGGGTGTTATGAAATTGGTTGGTGCATCCAGTGGCGATCTGTGGAATGTGCCGATCGGGGACGTCCATATCCTGCCGAACTTCAACGTTCGCGTCAAAAACGATCGTTATTTCGCTCGCGTCCGCACCATCGCAAACTCCATGCTGCAAGAGGGATTCAAGAAAGACAAGCCGATGTCCGGCTTTGTCGCAAAAAACCCTGAAACCGGAAAAGATATCATCTATTTGTACGGTGGCCATACGCGTTGGGATGCGCTGACGCTCGCTCTGTCCGAAGGCGCCGAGATTCGTACTGTACCTTTTGTTATCGCTCCGCGTGGTACCACTATCGAAGACTTGACCGGGGATCTGGTGACCGGCAATAACGGCGCCCCTCTGGAGCCATTTGAGGTTGGCATCGTGGCTAAGCGCTACATTAACTTTAATTGGGACATTCCTAGTATCGCAAAGCGACTCGACTTTACCGAAACTTATATCGGCAGTTTATTGATGCTGATGGAAAGCCCAAAGCCTGTGCGCGATATGGTCCAGCGTGACGAAGTAGCTGCATCAGCGGCTATTGAGCTGTTGCAAAAGTACAATGGCGATGGCGCTAAGGTATTACAAGACCTGAAGAATGGTTTGGAGCGTGCCAACGCTGCAGGTCAAAAACGTATTACACCAAAGTTCTTACCTGGTGCTGTATATAAAAAGGCTGTTATCAAGTCGGCGCCTGTTCTGGTGTCCACCCTTAAAGATCTGCGAACGGATCCAGGGTACAACAGCCTTTCGCCAGAATTCCAGGACAAATTGGCGGCACTGCTTGCCCAGCTGGATGAGGCAGAGAAAAAAGACGCACAACAAGGAATCGAAAAAGTGAAAGATAAAGCCGAATGAGTGACCAGAATGACACAGCAAAAAAAGACCCATACGACCACACCAGTTCCAGGCGGGCGGCGAGTCACATGGAGCGGTTGGTAAGCGCTGGGGGTAAGCGCATACCAATCGACTTTAGCGCAGACCACCTGGGCCAGCTGGAAGCATTAAAAAAGAGTGGGTACGGCAGTTCTGCGGCTGACGTAATAAGAAAGGCCATTACGGCTGCATACGAGCAGCACCGAGCGAAATAAATTAGTACGGAAGACCGATGAACAAACAAAATTCATTTACCAAAACAATTCTGCTATTCGCTGTAGCCCTCCTGGCTGTCGTGGTGGTTTTTCGCCTAGTCGGCTCTTATTTCTTTAATGCGACGGCAAGTGAGATTACTGAGCTTGGCCGTGCATGCAAACAGGCAAACGTCTTGCTTGATGCAAATGAACTGCGGAGCATGTCTAGTGGCGAAGCCGAACAGCAAGCGAATAAATGTAGGAACATCACGCAAGCTGCCCTTGTTAAACGGGATCGGGACAGCGCAATTAGGGAGGCTGCGTCCGAATAATTTTAAATCAGCTAAGCACATTTTGATGAGAGAGAAACAATGAAAGTCGTGTACGACCCCAAAGAAAAAATCTACCTGTGTATCGGACACGGCTTTTCGTTCAAAGCCTGGTTCGCGGGCCAAGGTGTAGAACAGTCGGTAGAAGCCGAGGTTTTCGATGATGCCGGCGCGATCTTGGACTATATCTATGCGCCTGCTCCCGAGGGATCGCCGGCGCCTGGCGTTGCGGCCATTGCTGCCGCGTTTGAGCCAAAGCTGATAAATCTTCGTGCGCAATTGAACGACCGCCGTGTTGCGTGACGAAATGCGGCCTGGTGTAGCATTCTAATCCGGTTAGCGCACTATGGCACCGTAAGTAAAAACGCCAGAAGAATGCAACAGGCCAGAAAGTACCAGTCTTTCGCATAATCAGGATTATGTCAAACCGCACTATTGAATAGCTCGCTACTTAAATATGAAAATCTACGAATTTTTTTGTTCGGCTTTCTTCGCATGTGTTGCCGCGAACGTCAACGCAAATCCATTTCTTGTTGATGACGCGCCTCGTGACTTATCATCTACGGTCAAGAGCGCAGCAGATCAGGTGGCGTTGCAAGTAGCACTTATCAGAAAATATCCTGATTATCCCACTATCATTTTTAGCAATGCAACCGTCGTCCCTTACGTTGCATCACGTTCATCTTCGGGCGTTTTGGTGGTTAATAATGAGTGGCATGGTACTGTCGTGCTGAAATCTACCGATGGCCGCTGTCTGACTGTTCTCCGGGATAAGTTTCATTTGGAGTTGAATCAAGGCGTGCAACTTCCTCAATTTAGAAGTTCCGAGATAGGAAATGCCTGTCCCGCGATTGTGCATTGATTTAACCTTGAGGTATGATGCAAACACCTAAACCGTTCGATAATCAGGATACCTTATGACGACCTATCAGGAATACAAAGCCAAAATCGCTGAATTGGAGAACCTAGCCGAGACTGCCCGCCGCAACGAGATTGCTACCGCAAAAGAAAAAATCTCTACGATTATGCGCGACTACGGTCTGACGATCTCCGATTTAGCTGGTACAACTAAAGCTAAAGTTCCAAAAATCCGTGCGAAAGTTCCTGAAAAATACCGTGACGACAAAGGCAATACGTGGACCGGACGCGGACGTGCGCCAAAGTGGCTCGATGGAAAAAACAGGGATGACTTCCTGATTAAATAATCTAAAAATCTAAGCCGGCTTTCCAGCCGGCTTTTTTTTCGCCCACCAGGTGAGGTGCAATCTTGGGCGCAGATCCGCGCCGGCACTGGCAGGCCGGCAAGCTGCTCGATGCCGGGATCTTCCGGCGGCCTCCGCGCACGTCCACCAGCTGCAGCGCCAACCTAGCCAGTGTCGATCACCACCAGGTGCGCACCCGGGCGCCAGCTCCGCGCCGGCGCCGGCACGCCGGCCAGCTGCTCAATGCCTTGATCTGCCGGCGGCCGCCGCGCACGTCTACCAGCTGCAGCACCGACCTGGCCAGCCTCGATCACCACCAGGTGCGAGTCTGGGCGCCAGCGCCACGCCGGCGCCGGCCCGCCGGCCAGCTGCTCGATGCCGGGATCCGCTGGCGGCCGCCGCGCACGGCCACCAGCTGCAGCACCGACCTGGCCAGCGTCGATCACCACCAGCTGAGAGCCTGGCGCCTGCGCCACGCCGGCCCCGGCCCGCCGGCCAGCTGCTCAATGCCGGGATCTGCCGGCGGCCGCCGCGCACGGCCACCAGCTGCAGCACCGACTTGGCCAGCGTCAATCACCACCAGGTGCGCACCTGGGCGCCAGCGCCACGCCGGCGCCGCCACGCCGGCCAGATGCTCGATACCGGGATCCGCCGGCGGCCGCCGCGCACGTCCACCAGCTGCTGCACCGACCTGGCCAGCGTCGATCACCACCAGCTGAGAGCCTGGCGCCTGCGCCACGCCGGCCCCGGCCCGCCGGCCAGCTGCTCAATGCCGGGATCTGCCGGCGGCCGCCGCGCACGTCCACCAGCTGCAGCACCGACCTGGCCAGCCTCGATCACCACCAGGTGCGCACCTGGGCGCCCGCCGCAAGGCTCTTACACCAGAAATAGAGCAGAAGGCCCGTAATCGGGCCGCCACGGCGTGTTTCTGCAGACGGTGGCGTTGGGGCGCTCCAAGGGTTGATCGTCTTTCCTGGCGTGTTTGGGGCGATGCAGGGATCGGCGCCCCGGCCGCCATCCGTAGTGTAATTTTGTTGACCGGGTAATCATCTTCGCATATTATGATTACCGGGTAATCCGATTAACTTATTAAGGGATCTAATGGACGGGATGGACGAGGCGCTTATTGAGCCGCTGTTTCAGCCGATCTTTGATCGAGCCGGCCGCGTGTACGCCTATGAGGCTTTGCTTCGATTAAAGGGCCGCAAAAATGGCCCAGCTCGCTTGGTACGACGGTTGGAACGTACAGGGAAAATTGTAGAGCTGGACTTGGCTATGGTTAGGAGTGTAGGGCGAATTTTGGTTGCCAATGGGAGTCGGCCGCGCATAGCTATTAATGTCTCTGTGATAACCATCGAGCGTGCCGGCGCTGCTTACATTCGTGCTCTGGAGAGCATTGCGCCCTATTCCCAACTCGTAATTGTAGAGTTGACGGAAACAGCACCACTGACCGACTACACGGCACTGAACAGCTTCTTTGCAGCTTGCAGAGAACGTGGCTTCTGTGTTGCGTTAGATGATTGTCGCCCGGATCATCTCTATGGAAGCTTGTTTTTTATCAACACAATGAAGCCCCAGTTCATCAAGCTTGATGGTGGTTTTTTGCATTCAACCTACGAAGGGGGGCATTTAGCAGGTTTGAGAGGAATTGTTCAGGCCGCAAAGGCAGTTTCTGCACCTGTGATTGCGGAGTTCATCAGCAGCGGCGAATTGCATAGCTTCGCGGTCAGTATGGGTGCTGAATATCTGCAAGGCTACCAGCTTGGGATTCCTGCCCCGTTGCCTCCTTAACCGACAGCAGGCCCGCGTAACAACAGAGCAGGCTTGATCCATGATGCGAGAGGGCATTTTTGTTGACCCTGTAATCATTGCGCCGCTATGATTTCAAGCTTTACACTTCATCGCGACCATGAAAAAGAAATTTCTACAGAACTTGCTGAAAAATGACCATGGCGAGGATCTGCGCGAAAGGATCGCTGAAGCAATCCCGGCAACCGGAGCGCCAGGTATTGATGTAGCTCGACAGGTTTTAGTAGATGCGGTGGAGGTGAGCCAAAACAACCAAAAACGTGACCCAGCGGATTTGTACTTTGCTGTTTGTAGTAGCACTGCGGCTCAACTCGCTGCGTTCTTGCGCAATACCAAGTCGGCCGAAATATCATCCCATTCCCTTTTAAGTGCGCAAGTGTTGTTAAAGGAGGTTTTGACCAGCAAGACCGGTCGAAAAAAAACAAGTGATCTGAGCCGTCAAGAGCAATTAGCAGTCGCCCAATCGCGGCATCGCGAAAAAGCTAAAGGCAATCTCAAACGTATAGATGTCTGGTTAACTCATGAGGCAGTGAGCAACCTTGCGACGATTCAGCGACGGCATGCATGTAGAAGTCAGGCGGAAGCAATCGACTTGGTACTAGCTGCTGCTGTTGAGGGGCGGATTCTCAAACCTATTGAGAACGCGTAGTCGTTCGATAGCAAAACCTGCTGGTGGGCCTACACGTGTCCCGTCAGCATACAAGATTAGAAGTTACTCCATGAAGAAAATAATTCCTGCGCTCATTCTGGCCGCCCTGGTGACCAGCTGCGCATTGATAAATCCAGAACAACCGCCGGCAGTGCAGTTCAACTATGTAATGTCGGCAACTGGCCAGTCCGGGTTGGTACGTGTATTCAATCTCAATGGAAATACCATCCTGCAATTTAAAGATCTCGTTTCTGTGCAACCGAAGGTTTATCGCAGCGATAACAGCGCATCACTGGCGTACACTGTTGTTGGGCAATACGCGGTTGTCGCTGGCCAACATCCAATGCTCAAAATCGAAGCAAACGGGATGACGGTGAATGCACTACAACTTGCGTCCGTCACCGGCACCCTGTTGGCGCCTGCCCGTTCAACCATCCAACCTGATTTCCCTGCGGCAGTACAGGCAACGAATTCCGCTGAGGTGACGCAACCGACGCTGGAACAGCTTACACACGAACTGCAAGAGACTCGCAAGGAATTGGCCGCTGCTAAGCAAGGTTTGGCGTCGATCCAAAACGTCAATATAGAGCCGCTGATTATTCCCCCTCCCCTCGATGAATCGCGCCGTACTTGGACGCTATCAGGGCAGGTAACATTGAAAGAAAATATCATTGCGATGGCGAAAACAGCGGGCTACGACGAAGTAAATTGGAAAGCCTCAAACCCCTACATGGTGCGTGTGACGACTGCTTACCCGTCATTGACCTTCGTAGATTTTTTGAAAAAAATTACGGAAGCTGTGCCGTCGTTGGAATTCAAAGTATCAAAAACACGTCGGACGGTTGATGTTGTCGATTCCCGCCCTTGAATATGAGTTGGATTGAAAACTGACTATACATAATTACGTCTCCTGCAAGCCGGCTCATAGCCGGCTTTTTTGCGCCGCTTACCGGCATCGCCACAACTGCAGCGCCGACCTGGCCAGCCTCGATCACCACCAGGTGAGCACCTGGGCGCCAGGCGCCATGCCGGCGCCGGCCAGCTGCTCGATGCGGGATCCGCCGGCGGCCGTCGCGCACGTCCACCAGCTGCAGCGCCGACCTGGCCAGGCTCGGTCACCACCAAGTGCGCACCTGGGCGCCAGCGCTACGCCGGCCAGCTGCTCGATGCCGGGATCTGCCGGCGGCCGCCGCGCACGTCCACCAGCTGCAGCGCCGACCTGGCCACCGTCGATCACCACCAGGTGCGATCCTGGGCGCCAGCTCCGCGCCGGCGCCGGCATGCCGGCCAGCTGCTCGATGCCGGGATCTGCCGGCGGCCGCCGCGCACGTCCACCAGCTGCAGCACCGACCTGGCCAGCCTCGATCACCACCAGGTGCAATCCTGGGCGCCAGCGCCATGCCGGCGCCGGCCCGCCGGCCAGCTGCTCGATACCGGGATCCGCCGGTGGCCGCCGCGCACGTCCGCCAGCTGCAGCGCCGACCTGGCCAGCCTCGATCACCACCAGGTGAGCACCTGGGCGCCAGGCGCCATGCCGGCGCCGGCCAGCTGCTCGATGCGGGATCCGCCGGCGGCCGCCGCGCACGTCCGCCAGCTGCAGCGCCGACCTGGCCACCGTCGATCACCATCAGGTGCGATCCTGGGCGCCAGCTCCGCGCCGGCGCCGGCATGCCGGCCAGCTGCTCGATGCCGGGATCTGCCGGCGGCCGCCGCGCACGTCCACCAGCTGCTGCGCCGACCTGGCCACTGTCGATCACCACCAGGTGCGATCCTGGGCGCCAGCTCCGCGCCGGCGCCGGCATACCGGCCAGCTGCTCGATGCCGGGATCCGTCGGCGGCCGCCGCGCACGTCCGCCAGTTGCAGCACCGGCCTGGCCACCGTCGATTCTAGAGGCCGAAAAAAAGCCGGCTGTAGCCGGCTGTTTGATGCAATGTTTATCTTTGGCGTACTAGCCAAGCCATTCGTGGGTAGCTTGACAATGCTTGCAGCGGTTTTTGTTCGTACCGATGTCGTGACCCATGTATCGTTCAACGGCAACCCATTCGTGCCGATGACGCAAGCAATTCCAACGGTCACGGGCTTGTTTCAACTGTTCGCGAAGCCAGGGGATGATGTCATTCATGTTTTAATCCGCTACAAGGCGGTCTTTCTGCGATCCCGACTTCCGGCCGGTGCGGTGGCGCCATAAAGCGCCCGTCTATTTGAATCCATGCTTACGCAATATGGCAATAATATCTTGTGCGTATTTATCTCTCAGCTGTGGCGTTTCGCTATGATATGCACCTACAGCGATCCAATTGTTTCCGTACTTCTTGATCTTTTTTTTGTAATGCCACGCACCAACAAAAACATTTTTGCACTGGTCCATTAGATCAGCTGGGAAAACGTCAAGCCGTGCAAGCTCTTGCAGATGAATCGAATTAATCTGCATACAGCCGATATCGACAGAGCCATTGCTATTCTTGCTCACCGTAGCATCACACCGACGATTTTCCTGAATAGCTATTGCTCGCAAAATCTCAACGTTGACGCCCTGATACGCTGCCGCCTTATCGAAACAATCGGCCGCTAACGAAGGAATTTCAATGAGAAATATTAGCCCTAAAAGCAGTGCAATTTTCAATTTCTTCATCACATAATCATCATTCGTACTGATTGAGCAGTATTAATTGTCCAGCTTTCACCTTTCTTAATTGGGAAGGTAATAGTTTCCTCACCTTGTCCATATTTATCGCGGGCAGCAGTATAAGCGCGCAATACTCCATCAACCGTAGCCCTTATTTCAGTGTTCGACTGTCCAATTACAACTATTATTCCATCTGAGGAAGCTGTACCGTTTAAGCCAACATTTATATACTGCTTGAATGAACCCGCTCCAAGCTGGCTAGCCCATTTACCTAGACTCCGAATGTAAATATCATTAACATTAATTGATCCCGGCATATATCCAGCCTCAGAATTCTCTACACCTGCGCCATCCCTTGTTGTTAAGCCAAAACCGCCACCGTTCTGCGAATAGAAACTCCCATACGCTCCTACATTGCCCCCGATTAAGTTGGCAGCGCCGCCATCGGGGTGAAGCACTGACAATGATCCATTTTGATAAATAACAGTATTGTTGTCATCACCATAAAAGACACTTTGACCCATCTTTATATTACCGCCATTTGGCACAGCCATTTGAGGTGCAGTAATTGCGCCACTTGCATCCAAACCTAAGCTGTAACCCTGGTGATTGCGAAGCAGCAATCTAGGTGCGCCGTCAGATAACCCCACAGCTGTGGGTTTAAAATTATTTAACTCAATTGAGCCTTCGGTATAGCCTGACGAATGCATCTGTATCATCGGAAATCGGCCAGTATTCTGTGAGTCTTCAGAAATGTTAAGAGCCGCACCTACTGAATTACAGCAGGTACCCATTCCGTCTTGCGAGAAAAAGCCCGCCCCAGCCTTAAGATAAGAAACATCTTTAATGTCATTGTTTCCCATATTAAGGCCGGTGTTCATGGTATTCAACTGAGACTGACCGGGAACTGCATTTCGATATAGATAATTATTTGTTACTTGCCCACCTTCAATCGTCAGTAGCGCTGCTGGCCGACCGCCAACGATGCCTACGTAGTTGGCTAGTGGAATCTTCCAACCACCAAAGGCCCCCCAGGCGTTAGCAGCGCCGTTTGGATACGCTCCGCTGTCATTAAGCGGGACAAACCCCCCGGTAGCACCAACCAACGTGCTCACCTTCACGGCCTGTTTATCCGGCATTGTGTCGCCGCCAATGGCGGTGAGAAAAGCCTGTAACGTGCCTGGTGTTGGCTCCAATACCTGTACCTGCCAAGTTTGGCCATACGGGTTTGTCACTGGCAATTGGGTTTTTGTCGCAGTCTGAAGCATTGCGACAGTAAGAATTACAGGTACTGTGGGTGTCGCATTTGCTAGAACCACTACATTGTTTTGCTCGATATATTTTCCTGCTGCATCGTAGATTATGCGCTGCTGCTGCGCTGTAGCTGCGCCACGAATATTCTCCGTACTATTTTTTTGATACGCCAGATAGGTTGGAATAAGCGACAAGCCCACCATCGCAGCGAACAGAAGTCCTAGAATTTCACTCATGTTATTTTCCGATTTGGATGACTGATACGGTTGCTCCGTCCGTCACTGAAATGGCCAGCGGCTTGCTAATACCGTCGTTATAGCTGGTCCAGCTCGATCCCGACACCGAACCGATTGATGCGTCGTTTTGAGTTTGCTTCAAAACCCCCGTAACGGCACCGGCAGGTAAGAATGCGTAGGCAGTGACGATCCGGCCGTTTGTGCCTGTAGCAGTAATGCCATTACCGGCAGTAACCAAGAAGTCCGCAGAAAGGGGATAACCTCGCCCAATCAACGATGCTTCTGGGACGGATCCAGTAAATGTTGGATTATTGCGCTGGAACGACTGCAACGCTTTTGTATAGCCAACAAAATATTCAGCTGCACGGCCAGCACTAAGTGTAATCTCCGTTGGAAGCACTGCTTTGGCGTGGTCTTCGCTTAATGCGGTTACGCCAGCGATAATTGCTACGATAATTAGAGGAAGTAATTTCATTATGGTAATTTCCCCATCATCAGGGATCGTCGTTGTCGGTCAATTTCGCTTCTTAGACGGTGGAAATCACCTTCTCTTAGGATTGAGCGCACCCCATCTTCGCCAGCAGATCCGCTGGTAAGAGTAATTGGCTCAACCGTTAGAACGCGCTTCGGTGTACCTGTACCTTTAGGCTCCGATATCGCTCCCGGCAATTTCTCGTTGGGGCGATAATTATGTAGGTCGAGGTGGGCGCCGATTCGCAAAACATCGGCCAGAGCAGCTGCAGAGTCTTTTTCGCCGCTTCCGAACTTAGCTAACCGTGTCAACCGCGAGAGGCCCGCAACCAGGTCTGACGCATGGAACGTGGTCACAACAAGATGTCCACTTGCGGCGGCAGTGATCGCTTCCGCGACGGCCATACCATCGCGCAGTTCGCCAATAAAAATAAGATTAGGCGTTGCCCTCATCAGCCTGCGGATCGCTGGCCCAATATCTTGGTCAGCTTCCACTTCGGTTTGATAACACCGTCCGCGCCCATGCACACCTTGCAGCGCCAATTCCACTGGATTTTCAACCGTGTAGCAAACCCCGCCAAACCGCGCTAGTCGCTCTACGACAAACGAAGCGGCGGTTGTAGTCTTCCCGGAACCTGCCCTACCGAAGAAAACGACGAGGCCACTGTTTAGCGTCCCTGACATCATCTGCTCAGCAATATTTGGCGGCATGCCCAGCGATGCTAATGGACCTGGCGGCAAGCGGTGCCGGCGGCAAACATAAAGCACTTCGCCATTGGCAATTTGGATACGTTCAACTCGCAAACGGAAAGGTTCGGAATCGCCAAAGACGACTCCGAACCCACTTTTTCCCTGCTGCTCTTGGAGCCGATCCCAAAGCACGTCAAGCTCAGCGTGGCAGTCCGCAGGGACTGCCTCAACAGTCGTCGAGTCTGGCGTAGCCTTGTACCAGCTGTCCTGTACTGGCATGGCCAAGAACAGGTCTGAAAATACCAGGCTTTGCAGGTTCATACTTAGCGCTTGTAGCGGAAAACGATGGTATTGTCTGCCGCGCATTGGCTAATCGCCAGGCCCGCATCGACAGGTACATTCATAGCCTGACCATTGATGGATGCAGCGGAAATTTGGGTTTGCGAGGCTGCCAGTTTTGGGCAAGCATCGATTGGCACATTAGTGTGCGTAATCGAAAAGCTGAAACCGTCTAATTCTGGTTGCACAGTTACTGCACCGTTCCAAGGATTGGTTAAAGCAGAACCTGCAATCATCGACTCAGGGGCCAGTTTGCCCGTCGCCGCACGAGCCGTGGTCAGGTTGGCGAAACCGGCAGGGTTGTTAGCGAACGTGGTACGGATATCCGTCGCTGCTTGCGTTGTATCCGAAATCGCAGTACCCACTTTGTCGGTAATCATCGACTTCGCAGCGATTCCGACGACACCTACCACAGCCAAAAAGGCCATGAAATACTTAAACAGCGAACCGAGAATTTCACTCATTTCATTACTCCAAAAAAAATAAAACAATCAAAATGATGCCGAATTGCATCAGACATTACCACAGTGCATTATAGCACGAATTATATATTTCCGTGCAGAAAAACGATTGTTTTCTGTGTTTTGCAACGCTTTCTAGATGAAGGAACCGCTCTGTGTTTAGAGCGGCCCCGCCCTTGGCTACATACCGGGAATGTTGCCTATTTGGGTTGACATACCGTTAATTGCGACCATGAGTACACCCATCATGGCGAACATGAGGACTTCCATAATCCCGCCCATGGCTTCAGCTTTCGCCATCGTTGAAGATTCCAGTTCGCCTGCCCATTGCACAGCCACTGTGGCAATGCGCTCTGGGAAATCTACAAAGTCTGCCATCGAAGCAATGTCGTCAATAATGTCCGGGTTGGGGAACCCGAACGCGGGCATGCCGCCCTTACCTTTGGCCAGCAATGCCACTGGCAAACTGGCGCCATTATCCATTCGCCACCAAATGGCAAAGACACGCTCGTACAGCCAGGGATTGTTTTTCTTCGACTCACGTGCCATACGGCTCAAAATCGACACATCGGCCATTCCGGCACGCAGGAGTGCAGCGAAGCTCATTAACCAGGTATAACCTTGAATATCCCGGTAAAACGAATAAGGAAAGAACTGTTCCGCCAAAACTCGGCTCCGCCCTGTCCATTTCGTGAATGTACTCACAACAACAGCCGCAGCGGTGGCCAGCAAGAAAAATGGTACCAACGACCACCAGCTGTTAGCGAAGTCGCCCATGGTGTACAGGCCGGAAATCAAGCCGGTTGCTCGTTCTGGTGGCAACCAAGACTTGAACCCAGGCAGGACTAACCGCCCAAGCATCCACATCATCCCATAGAGCATGAGCAAATAAATCGCAGGCTTAGTCAGCGCGCTTTTAATTGCGCCATTGACACGACCTATGCGGCGCTTTGCTTCCACCACCAGGTCAAGGGCTTTCGGCAAATTACCGGCCAGCTCACCGCTGCTGATAATGCTTGCCTCATCCTGGGGAATCCATCGACCTAGCGCGTCAGCCAAGGTAGATCCGTCACGCATGCGCCGCGCCACATCGGCTACGATCTTTTCCGAGCTTATTTTCTTCCGACGCTTCAATCGCTGGCTATAAGTTTCCAGCGCCTTTTCAACGTTCACACCATTAAATACCTGGGCGGAAACATGCCGATAAAGCCCCTCACGAATCGGCCATGCAAAAGCCAGCTTATCGCCGGCGCGGACAATACGCACCAGTAAGGAATTTTTTTTTGGCGTCGCATGGCGTCGTTTCTTCGCCTTACTCGACCCAAAAAGATTTTTAAACGCGGTTAGCATGGCGCCTCCGATCCCGAGGTTCGATCAGATCCACATAATCTTCGATCTTGCGGGGATCAACTTCACCTTTTAGAGCCAAACCAATTGCTGCTTCCAGCATCGAAGGATCAGTGCCTTTCTTCTGCCTATGATTGTCGCGTGCGGTTTCTGAGCCTTCACGGATAAAATCGCGCATCAGCTCCGCGTCAGTTACCACCACCTCTGCCACTGCGGATCGTCCTTTAGTTCCACTACCGCCGCAACTGGCGCATCCCTTACCGAGTAGCCGGGTATGAATCAAATCTCCCCAAGTCTCCAAAGCCTTCAACATGCGAGCTGGCAACGCGTCAAGCTGATCGGTTATGGGAATACTGCAATCTGGGCAGAGCTTTGGTATCAGACGTTGGCCAATTACGCCACGGACCATTTTATGATCGCAAAATACTTTGCGATCAAGACGTTCACGATCCATCAATTCCAGGCGGTCAACGAAAAGATAGGGGTCGGTCACGTGCATGGTGGACCAAACCTGGTGCCCGGTTACGGCAGCTTCCAGTGCGGCCGCCGCAACATCAGCCCCGCGTAACTCCCCCATCAAAATAATATTCGGCGCCATACGCAGTGCGACACGCAAGCGCTCCCCAAAGGCAGCGCCTGTCTCAGTTTCGTTTTTTGCGTTCGTTACCGCCAGCTGCACTGCCCAATCCATCGGATATTCAACTGGATCTTCAATCGTTACCAAACGGCGCTCAGGTTTGGAGCGAGCGATATCCTGCAGCGCTTCAAACATTGATGTGGTCTTGCCAGAGCCAGTAGGACCGGTATAGATGATGATTCCATTTGGCGCCGCCATCAGTGTACGAATCTTTTCGACTTGGCTTTCGTCGTACCCCATCGACACCAGCTGCAGTTCACCATCTGGGCGGCGTGGTAACTCCAACGCCGGCAGATCTTTTTTGCTTTTTTTGATGGCGTTGTACTGCAAACGCATCGTCATGAAAGAACCATCGTCAGATTGCGGGTAACAGGGGCCGCGAACGATACGAACGGATGTCACGCAAGTTTCAGGCGGCAGTTCTTCTCCTGGTATTTGCGCATTTTGGAACTCCAAGGAGTTGTAGCTGGCGTCCTTAGTCTTCGCTAATCCTTGCCAGATAGCCCTCACCAGCGCCTCCCCTTCCGAATGGGTTTTTCTGGTCAACACGCGAAGCTCGCCGTTCACTACGATTTGGATTTCCGTGTGAGCACCACGCATCATCAGGTGAATGTCGGAAGCACCGTAATCGGCCGACTGGCAGATAATTGCCAAGGCTGCTGCACGCACCTGTTTGTCATCATCATCGCCCAAAACCTGGCGCATACCACCAGAGCGTAATTTTGCGACTTCATCGACATCGACAGGCTTAATAGTGAATTTGACGCCCGACGCCCTGCAGCGGTCCACCCATGTAAGTAACATAGGGCTGCTGGCAACAGCTCTATCTACATAAAGAATACTGCTCACATGATCTACCGCTACCCGCTCGATCAGATTAGTTGGCAGTGGTTGCAGTTTTAACGGTTCAACGACCATATACAATTCCTTCCAAACGCCAGCCGTTGTCGGTTGGCTCAACTTTCGTCAGGCGCAGACCAGGCAGCGCCGACAAATCAACACCAAACGGAGAGCCGGGCATTCCCATGGCCATCCGTACTTCTTTCGGTGCGACCGCAACCGCAGTCGCTGCACCAGGTAACGTCGGGGGTAGCGCCTGCTCATCGAATTTCAATTCGTATCCATGCGCTTGTGCCCATGCCCGTAAAGCCAATTTGCCGTCATCAAGGCTAATGGCGTTGTCTTCACTCTTGACGGCCAATTCTGCCAAGGAAATCGACTCGGTGATGGCATCGCCTTGAGCGGATACCACGCCTGCAGGCCGGTCTGCGACTGTAGCGCCCTCCCCCAGCACCCAATAAACCAAAACGGTATTGCCTTCGCAGATAGGCTTGCTAAGCAACCACCCCTTACGAGACATCGGGAGGGGTGCAATAATCTGGCTGCATGCCTGCAGCCAGGAATTAGCTGATGGCATGTTCGATGCTGCTGATGTCACGGCCACCTTTTTCGCTTCGTTGGCAATTTCGGCTTTCATACGCTCTATTGCAGCCACCCGCTCACGCTCCTTTGTCGCTTGCTGGTCCATCCACCAGTACCCCCCGCCGCCGAGGGCAACAGCGGCCGCGAACGTGGCGGCAATCACCGGGACCAAAGGGACTTTGGCGCCGGTCAGCGAATACACCCGTGTCGGCTTTGCGTCGATGTCGGCTATAAGTTCCTCAAGAAACGATAAATCGCCCTCAACGAAATTCCAGTCGCCAAACCCCGAGTGCCGTTCGCGGGCAGCGTATATTTCTTCTTCGCCGCCGACAACATCGCCGTCAGGCAAAATCGCGTGCTCATCACGGACAGCGACATACCACCATACCCCTTCAGCTATTTTGAAAATGCCCAACCACGGCTGCTTTTGAGAATCAGCAAGCATGGCGGCCAGGCTGAAGACCTTACCCGGTCCCTTCATCCCCTCGATGGGAGCACAAAAACCACCTTGAATAGCAGACTCTCCACGACGAAGGGCCGCCCATGAGGCGTTCAAGTGTTCAGCGTCTTCTGCCATTTCAGCCCGGTTCGGAACGTCCTCAAAGCTGCGCCAGGCCATTCCTGCCAGCCAGGATCGCTTGCCGATCTTGACGATACGTGTGGCCATTTCAGCGACTCCCTCTTGGAAGGGGGGGCATTACTGTGGACAGTGATGGCATGCCCAACATTGGGGTTGGCCCACTACTGCTAGTCGGCATATTGACCGGCTCAGAGCCAAACGGCAGACTGATCGCCTTGCCTTTTGTAGTCAACATCACGACCTCATCACCTGAGATACTTTTAATGGTTCCGACGCCAGGGATGGTAGATCCAACCCACACTTTGAGTTGACGGCCGGTATCGAGTGCCAGGAGCGCAACCAGACGGCCATCGCGACCAGTTGACACCATTTGTACATCTGCCGACACGGTGACCGGTGCGGGCAGTGACTTCGCTGGCGCCGGTGCCGGCGCCTGTGAAAGTTGATATGGCGTTGGTGCCATACCAGGAGCGGCGCCAGGAATTGCCGAAGCGCCCGATTTGAGCTTGCTTTTCAGTTCGGCATTTTTGAGTTCTTCGGCAAGGAGAGCATTTTGTGAGCGCAACTGGTCCAGCTGGCCATAAGTCGCGACGGTAGGAGTTTTGGCCTGCACGTCGGCAGTGCCAGCATGCGTCTGGCATGCAATTAATACCAAGGGCAGCACAAGCCATTTGCCGCCAAATTGACGATTAAATTTCATCAGAGAACCTTTGCCGTGATTACGATTGCAATAAGTTGTTTATCAGTGTTGCGCCCTGTACCGCCGCCGAACGCGTAATTGTTTGCTGCACCCACGCCACGTTGATCTGATTTACCAATGTCCTGCTGCATAGCCGTCATGAGTAGGGATGAACCAGGCGTCAGCGATACACTTTGCTGAAAGGTGTTGACGTCGATACTAGGTGTCTGTACTTGAGAGCCAGGAACGGTATCGAGCGACACCAGAGAGCTATTTGTCATGTTCATCGACAGCATGACCTTACCGTTTGAAATCTGCGGCAAGAACATGGCAGTAAAGCCCACGGTAAAAGTCCCTTGTTCCAGCGTTGGCGCAGGTGGCACGGTTCCGGTAGGGACCGACGCAGGTGCTGTTTGCGATGCGATGTACGTAATTTGCCGCGCCGCTTGCATCGGCGCTGGCTGTCCATTCAAAGTAACAACCGACTTTCGCAGTGTTTCGGTCGCAGTCCCGAGCTTGGAAAGCGCCTGAAACGCCAGTTGGGAACCTGTAAGCTCACCTTTTCGGCCAGTGGCGCCGCCAAGGATTGCAGCCGTCAGATTCATTGGAGTAGTACCCGAAAGAACCGGGGGAGCTTGCAAGCCCGTCAAATTGAAGCCGTATTTGGTTTTCAGGCTGTTAAAAATGATGTCTGGCGTCCAGTTGTAAGTGTCTTCCGCAGTCGTGCGCACTTGGTAAACTTGAACCGTGACCTCAACCTGCTGGCTTAATTCAACGCCAAGGCTACGCACCCATTCCTCAACATTACGGATCTGGCTGGGCGTTCCGTTGACTGTAATGCTGCTCATCGAACGATTAACCATGATTTCAGCACCACCAGCAGCGGTTTTAGCATTTTTCGCCAGGTCATCCCACAGATCCACTACATAAGTGCTTTTGCTGTTCGTGCCACCGGTGGAGCCGCTGCTTTGACCACCACCACCACCACCACCACTGCTCGATCCGCCACCGCCAGTGCTACCCTGGCCACCACCAGCAGGCATGGCCGAAATTGAGCTATCACCGCTCGATGTCATTTTTACGGCCGGGATATAAAACGTACGCGTTTCAGTGCGATAGAAGCTCAAGCGGCCCTGGTCAAACTTCCATGACACGTTGGCGTTACTGGCGGCGATGTCAAGCAGTCCAGCAATCGAACCTTCATAGTTCATTGCAAACTGTTTCAAAGCTTGATTGCTCTCAGTCGCGGCGCCTTGCAGAGCTGGAACTTTTAACGCTCCTGGTGCCGAGGGTGCCGACGACTCTTGCCCCGCACGCGGTGCCTGTACATCGACCGTATCCACTTTGACGCCGATCAAGCTGCTGACATACGTAGCAACGTCGATCAGGGACACTCGTTGCACAGGATGATATGTGACCGGCTTAGCCAGAAGCGGCGATTGCGGGGCGGCAACTTCAACGGTTTCTCCCATCAACCAAGCTGCAGAAGTCGAAGTGATAATTGGAACCGGTAAATCGGCCTTTTCCTGGGCGGCCGTTATCTGGTGTGTTGTTGTTTTTTCCAAATCGGCCACTTGGGTTTGGACTGTGCTACAGCCAGCAAGCGAATTGCCGAGCAGAACGGCAGCAATTGCTGCCGAAACGACGCGTTGCATGTTTCCTTTGCGCATAAAAGCTACTTTCATTGTGCGACGACGCCGGGACCAGTAACTACCAGCGTCTTATTGCCATCGAAGAACTGCGCTCGTACCAGCGCACCGTTTGCGGCAAGCGTGTGTATCACACTGGTTGCAGCTGCTTTGAAGTCACCAGGAAAGGACGTGGTTGCAGGTACGGACCAATCTTTCCCCATGTTCCACACCACTTTCCAACCCGCTTCTTTCGCCCAGGCCTGAAGCTCGTGACCAACGGTGTTACCAGCGGTAAGAACCCAGATTGGATCCGGTAAGACCGGTTCAATTACCGCAGCAGTTGTGACCACTGCCGACTTGATGACGATTTCTGGCTGTTCAGGCTCTGCTAATGGCGGAAGCGGCGCCACGACGGGCAAAACCGCTTTTTCTTTGGTCGTGACTTGCTTTGGCAAATCGACAGCAGTTATCTGGGTGACGATTTCTTTTTCCGGCACAGTCGCCGGAGCGATTGACAGCTTTGGCCCTTGAATCGCCAGGGGGGCTGATGCTTGCTTGGCGTCCAAAAAAACCACCCCAGCACTTGCGATACCAGGCGCAAGCAACGAGGCAATAAAGAGACGTTTCATTGCACTTCCTTTCGTCCAAACTATGTAAAATTACAATCTCGATTATAGCACTAATTATACATTTTCCAGAGGAAAACTTAGTTTACAGAAAGAATCTTTTTGTCGTAAAACAACGTGGGGGCTGTTTGTTTGGTGCCTTATTGGCACTTTTTTGGCTCTTTTACGGCACTTTTTTGGCTCTTTTGTGGCGCTTATTGGGTGTCTATAAAATAGCTTTTTATCATCAGGATAAAAAAAGCCCCGGAAGACCGAGGCTTTTGGCGGATTACCAATAACTATCGTTGCAATTCTTTCTTTTTTTCTGGCAACTTTTCACTAACTTTGCCGCGACCGTCTTTGTATTGAATCGTGACCTTCTGGCCAGCTACTGGCACGCTTTCCAAGTCCTTGACCTGGTGAATCGTCGCCGCAGTCGTTGATGTTGCTTGGGCAGCGTGATAGCCCCCCACGCCAATGATAGTTCCACTGTGCCGGGTATTTTCCCCAGGATCTTTCTTTATCTCTGCACCAGGCCCGAGACGATCCTTGGCCAACTGCTCTGCCTTTTGCCGGCTTTGCTCCATGGACAAGCTAACGCCTTGCTCGATCTGCTGCTTTACCGCTACCAATCCTTCCGAAACGTGAAGATCGTTGAAATCCGTCAGCTTGCCCGCCGTACTGAAAACCGGAACAATTACTCCCACTTCGTGCCGGTTGGCAGCTTCCGTAGCTTTCGTCAGGCCGGCATTTTTTTCGGGTTGTCCTGGCTTCGGGAAACGGTCATCATCGGCGCCAATGAAATGCGGATTGGTCGGATATCGCCCTTTGAGAGCACCTACGACGGCATCCAGGTTGCCTGAATCAAATGCTACGGCAACGGCATACCCTGTCGCCTGGTGGACACTGGCGCCCGTCGCGTAGCCTTCCATGGTAATGACCGGTTGCCCAGGCTTGATTTCTCCGATCAGATGGAAATTGCCCTCTTTTTTTGCCTCTTTCGTAAATACTTTATCGAGCGGCGCGGTACCTGGTATCAACTCCTTTTTTTCAGGGAAGATTGTTTGGATAGCCCACAGTTTGCCGTCGATATCACGTACCGGGACAAGCAGGTTGTCGCCATCGCGTTTCAGGCCCATTGCTTGAACTTGCTTGCGTTCCAGATATGGGGTGACGCCATCGGCCGGCATATCAGCGGCACGGTCCCATCGCTTCGCTGCCTTGTCGGCTGCATCGGCGTGTTGCGTGCTCAGCTCGGCAGCGCGCATCTGCTTCTTGATGACAGCAGCTGCGGCCAACTCGGCACGTTGTTCTGATGATAGCTCTGGCCCTTCCAGCTTCCAGGGTGTCTTCTCGCCAGTTACCCAATTATGAATGCTCCCGGCGGGCCGTCCATCGAGATAGCCCACGTACGCGCCGTCTCGATTACCTCGCTTCCCGTCAGTCAACGAGACGCGGTGGATCTTGCCATCCATTTCTGGCAGGCCGTCCAGCTCTAATCCCGCAGCACGGATTGCATTGCCAAAGTCCACAGCAGGATCCACCAGCGGCGCATGCGTGATAGCCTGTGCTACTTCAGCTTTCGGAATCCACTGCTTTACTTTTTCCACGTCGGCGCCGGCGGGCACGTACCATGCGCCTTCCGTCTTATCCCATTTAGCTCCCGCCTCTTTGGCTGCATTTTTTTCCGCAAACGGTACGGCCAACCAGGTCTTGTCCGCTTCCTGTGCAGGTAGCGACTTGGGTACTATCGCTTTTACTTCTGGCGCCGCAATTGTCGGGGCAACTTCGCTGGAAGTCGCGGGGATCGCTGGCGACTCGATCTCTTTTGCCACGGGAATCCACTTTGCCAACGGCGCCAGATCTGTACCAGCTGGCACGTACCATGCACCTTCCGTCTTATCCCATTTAGCTCCCGCATCTTTGGCTGCATTTTTCTCCTTAAACGGAACGGCCAGCCAGGTCTTGTCCGCGTCCTGTGCAGGTAACGACTTGGGCACTGCTGCTTTTATTTCTGGTGCGGCAATTGTGGGGGCAACTTCGCTGGAAGTCGCCGGGACCGTTGGCGACGCGATGTCTTTTTCGACGGGAATCCACTTTGCCAACGGCGCCAGATCTGTACCAGCAGGGACATACCATGACTTTTCCTTCTTATCCCACTTGGCGCCGAACTGTTTTGCTTGTTCCTTTTCTTTAAACGGAACGTCCAGGGCAGTGCGCTCCGTCGCCAGGTGTTTTTCGGGCGCTGGCGGCACGATCAAAGTCACATCAGGCGTGCGCTCTGGCATTGGTAAATGTTGCTGATGAATCGCTGTCAACCGATAGGCCAGTTGCTGTGCAGCGGTCGCATCTGCGCGGTCTGCAATCCACTCACTACCACCATCAGCTAATTCACCGTATACGCCAAAGAACTGAGGCTGTTTTTCCACCGTAGCGGTCCGCACATGAGTTTGGCCCTCGATGTCTTCCTCGTAAAGTCCAACAACTTTCACGTTGCCGGTCCACGCAACAGGCAGCTTGCCATCGAAAGCTTTCTCCGTGGCTTCGTCCAGTCGGTGGCGGGCCGGCGATGCTATTCCGCCGGGTTGTTCGTTTTCTTGGCCAATGTCACGCAGCGCTCGGCCGATAGCATCGTTTTCTGCCACCAACTCATGCAAAGGGGCACGGTCTACGGCTACATCTTGCGTACGCTCACGATCAAGTTGCAGCACGTATTCAGTAATTTTTTCCGCATCTTTAGCAGCACGGAATATCTCGTTTTTGTCTTCTTTGAGTACCTTGATCCAGCTCTTTACATAAGCTGCATGTTGGCCTGGATCGTGCGGAACACCGAGTTTGTCAGCCATAAAATAGCTCGACAGCTCGGCTCGCAATTCCTCCTTTGCGTAATCCTGGCTTCCAAAACCGCCGGTAAGATCGCGGTTCAGACGGGTTTCGTGGCCAGTCCAGTGCCCCAACTCATGCAAAGCTGTCGAATAGTATGCAGCTTCGCTAGGGAATTGTTCACGCCCTGGCAAGTGGATTTGATCTGTCGATGGCCGGTAGAATGCCCGGTCATTCTGGTCATGGTTAATTTTTGCGCCAGATGCTTCCAGAATTTGCTCTGCGCGCTGTACCGGGTTCCATTCGTACTCACGCGGCTCCTTCGACAGCTCTGGCACGCCGTCCATTTGAGCAGCGTTAAAAACAACAGCTCGAAATACTTGCGGCCGCTCAAGAACAACATGAATCGTCTTCGGCTTGCCTTCGTCGTCCAATACAGGCTTGCCGGTTTTCTCATCCAGCACGGGCCGTTCGTCGGACATTTTCCAGTATTCAACTAAGGTGCCCTTCTCTCCTTTACGGACTTGCCAGCCTTCGGCAGCGGCTTGCTTGTATGTTGCCCAGCGTGGATCTTCCCGCCCGTGCATGGAAAGATAAAGTGAGTTTGCGCCACGATACTCTTTGCCCGTTACAGGGTTATACGGCAACCGGCGAATTCCCGCAGCGGCATCCCATGGCTTTTGCCACGGTGCAGTGCCTGCTTCCAGTTGCTCGATCAGCTTTTCCGTCAGGATTGTCCGGTAGTCTTTCTTTTCTTCCATATAGCCCCCTTACGCGTTCGCATTCACGTCATTCGACAAAGCATCCTCTGGTGCCAAGGCTGGATCGCCTACCGAGGCAATAGCGTCGGCTTCGCTCAACGCGTCTTCTTCAAACGCCAATTCGGCATTGTCCAGATCCATTTCTTCGTTACTGATTACGTCGTGTTCCACTTCTACCCCCTCTTAGTTTTGCAATGCACAGTCGATGTATGGGACCGTGAGTAATGGGACAAGCTTCTTGTCCAGGTTTTGAGATACGCCAAGGTAAGCATAAATTCCGTACCCGATCCATCCAGCGGTATCAAACCGGCCATCTGTAGGAAATGGAATAGTCAGCATGATCGAGCTGGGGAAATCAGCGTCATACCGCGCTTGGGATGGAGTCTGCCCGCCTTGGTATGCTTTCCAGCCGTCCGGGGCCAAAAAAGTCCCTTTGTCCCGATCAGGGTTGAGAACACCAACCCAGAACAGACCCGGTGCACTGATACCGCCGCTGGGCGTGTAGTTAATATTTAACATTGGCAACTGGCCATTGTTGTACACACCCATAGGCGCAGTTCCACAAGTCACAGTTGCCGCCCCTCCGGCTTGAACTGCTACGGTAACGATTGCCATGAGGAACCCTAAAATTGTATTTTTCACTGTGCTCCCTTAGAATAATTTCCCTTGTTCCTTGCCTTTGGATTTCGCTTGTTCGCGCTCCAAGTCGGCAAAGCGCCACGTGACCATGCGCCGATCCGCGTTGTCCTTGTTGATTTGTTCGGCAGTTGCGCGTAACCGCTGGCCAGCAGCAAGCTCTGGATCCGCCGGCGTAGGCACTTTCAACCTGGTCAGCACACGTCCCGAGTCGAACACCACCGAAGTTTGGCCGTCCACGTCCTTGTTCACGAGAAGCACACGGCCGCTGACCTGGCGCCCCGGCTCGCATGGCACTTCGCGGACCTCTTTGCCCAGCTGTTTTGACAATCCATCCAACACGGTTTCTACTCCTTTCTTTTGCGCTGCCTCATGCAGCTCTACACTCTTACGCCACATATTGGCTTTGAGTAAAAAATCTTTGCTCAATGGATCAACTCCACGTTGAGTCCACACGGCGGTTCGCTCGCGTATGGCATCAGTAATCACATGCGTTGGAGGAAGTTGTATCGGCTGCAGCTGCTGCAGCATCGTGTCAAGTCGGTTTGGTTTTCTGTCAGATACCAAATCCGGCAGCTTGTCCGTTTTGATAACGCCCGCGACCGTTTTTCCCTTGGCGTCAACACCGACAAACACGTTGGCTTCACGGGCAACAAATTTTGGAGGCAATCCCATCGCCTCTAGCTGGTCAGCAGTCAGGATCTGTTTGCGGCCGTAGGTCGGCGCTACTACGATACTGGATCGTCCCTTAGCAACGACACTGGCCAGGATGGCGCCTTTCCCATCGAACTCGATTGTGCGAATGCCGGCATCTTGGTAATTCACGCGATCATGAGCGACTGCAGATTTGGGCAAGACTGCGCCACCAACTATTTCGACCGCGCCCACCGCCTGAAGACGGTTAAGCCTTGTAGCGGCCGCCTCCCTGAACATTCCGGCCACCGTTGTTTTGATCGCTGGCAGCTCTATCACCTTCCCATGCTTCAACATTTCCTGATCCACTAGTTCGGGCGTAATCGTGCGACCGAAACGCTCGATTTTTTGTTTTGTTCCTTGCAGTGCGCCCTTTGCATCCAAGCGCTCTACAATTTCCAGAGACACGTATTCGCCAGCTTTTAAAGCCCCCTCACCTCGCAGCTTTTGCACGCTCGCATTTTGGTTCACGTAATGAACTTTCCCATCAAAGCCTTCAATGAGAATATAGGCGCGATTCGTAGCCTCGTTCAGTCCGGTCCCAACTACTTTGCCGGCAACGCGCTGGCCAAGTAGCTTCAGTTCCGTCGCCACAAGCGGCGCACTTGGGTCCGAAATCATTTCCCGGTGCGCAAACTTGGTTTTCAATCGGTCCTGCGTTACTTGCATCTGCCTCAAGGCACTTTCCATCATGGGATTCAGACGCCATGAGAGATTCCCAACTTTTTCGGCAAGTCCCATTTCCGTCAACTGCACCAGACGTCGGATCTGCACTAAGCGCGCATCCCTGGCGCGTTCATTAGCAGGTGGTTTATTGTCAAAACGAAGGATTTTTTCAGCATCAGGCTTACGAGTAGCTAATTCCGCACCAACAACCCACTTCATTTCCCCCACACGATTGGCCAACCCGTGCTGCTCCAGGAAGGCAAGCCGTTCGATTTGGGCCAAGCGCAGCGCCCTCTTGCCAGGATCCGCAGGCGGTGGGGTACTGAAATCAAGTTGGCGAAGCGGATTTGATTGAGCCGCACGCAGCAGGCCGGCGTCAATGTTGAGGGCACCTTGCTCATTTCCTGCTTGGAGTAATGTTCGGTCTATGTCTGTGAACCGCTGCTGTGCTACTTGGCGGTCCATGGCTTCGTTAACATCGTGATCCGAACGATAGCCAAGCTCACGTGTGGCCAGTTCCTGTGCTCTGATACGAGAACCCTTAGCGATGTATTCTGGCGAAACTTCCAAAGCCTGGCCCCGATCATCAACACCCCGTATAGCAACGTGGGCATGAGGATGGTCAGTATTGTGGTGCTCGACCGCTACCCATTCCAGCTTCGTGCCCAGATCTTTTTCCATCTGGCGCATCAGATCGGTCACATGCTTTTTCAAATTCATTCTTTCCCCAAATTCAGGGCTAATAATGAGTTTAAACATGCGACCATCTCCACTGTCCTGCCACCTGGTAAGCGTCGCGGAAATAGGCATAGCATCGCCCTCGTGCCCGAAACCAAGTGCCTTGCGGCTTAGCCCCCCAGCAGTACGGCGATCCGCTCCTGCTCGGCCATCACTTGCCCGTCGCAGGCCAGAATCTCTTTCGGATCCGCGCTTGAGTACGACCGCAGGTGCATCACCTTGCAGTACGCTGTCACGCTGTCCGGTTCGTTGAACCATACCGACGCTGGACAGGCTTCGCAGATCGTTGATGGTTTGGGTCGGCGGCCTGGCGGCAATCGCTCTAAGGTAGGACTTACGTAAGGCTCGAATGCGTCCATCTGTGAAGACTGATCCTGGTCCATCGTACCGGCTTGGTCGCTCATCGGAAATTTCCTTTTCTGTAGAAGTAACTTGTTGATCTGGGCCAGACTTGAGCTGGTCTTGATCCAGGGGCTGATGTTCACGGTCTAACTCAACGTCCTGGGCGGACTCGCGCTCAATGTATTTTCCGTGTGCTCCCCACTGGCCATTATTGGTATTGGTCGAGTAAGTCCAGCGTACAGCCACGCGCTGCAGCGGCTTTACTTTGGCTGCCTCGCCGGCTTTTGACTTTCCCAAACCCGCTTTTGCGGCAGCGGACCCAGCGGCAGCGCTTCCACGTTGACGACTCGACACACCCGAGCGCCCACCGCCGCCGCCAGATGAAGAACGTAATGCCTGCTTAATCTTGCTGAACGCATTCGCAACCTGGCGATGCTCCAAGCTGCCGCGACCAGGCATTTTTAGAACTAAACGGATATCGTCCGATTTGTCCAGAGCGTGGTTTTTAGGGGCTTTCGCCATAGTAAAAATTGACTATAATGTATAGCATGAATTATACTTTAAAAATTGCCGTAAGCCAATAAAATCAAAGGGTTTCGCATCATTCTTGGCTTTTGTGGTACATAGTTAAATAAACTACACTCCACATCAGCACCAGAAAAATTAGTCAAATTGAGTAATCCGCAAAAACGGTGCCCAGCGGTGCCGAAACGCGGCAAGTAAAGGGAGTTTCCGTATGATTATGTCGGACAAAAAACGTAGCGAAGTTGAGGACAAATTGAAGGCCCGCACAGCAGCAGCCGACATTCGCCGCTACGCTCCAGCGCAAATGTCTTTCTGGCCAGAAGAACGTCGCGCTATCGCAAACGAACTCGCCCGCTCTGCAATTTTTCACTGCGGCAACAGCCGCAAGCCACGCGTCATGTATGACAATGCGTCACTGTTCATGCTGGGCGGCGGGGCAATGACTTACACAGGTGAAGAACTACGCGGCAAAGATGAAGACCTCTTTATGACGCTCGCACACTGCGCACGGGAAAAGCCATCGGGCGAACTGGTCGTGCAGGTGACTAGCAGCCAAATTTGCAAACTCAACAAGTGGCAACAGGACCAACGTTATTACGATGAAATTTTTCGATCGGTACAACGCCTGAAGGGCGGCATCATTACGGTGTTTTCCAAACGGCTGACAAAAGCCATAAAGTGCCAGAAAGCGTTAGAGCAGGGCGCTTCACCCGAAGAACTGGCCCGCTTGTACGATGAGCTAACCGAATTTGAACGCCGTGAAGCACTTGACTTAGGCATAGAGCACGATGGCGAAGAAATCAGCGGCATGATGGTTTCTCTTATCAGCGGTACCCCTATCTTTACGGGCGCTAAATCTCTCAAAGACAACATTCCTCAAGGCAATTTGACTTGGACGATACCAATGGACAAGAACATGGTTGCTCTATTCGCTAAGCCATACCTTACCCATGTTGACTTTGAAGATAGGCATAGCCTATCTGCCACCGGCAAGCGGCTGCAAGCGTACTTCCTAAGCCATAAAAATCCTCACCCCGTCAAGTTGTCCAGCTTGGCGAAGATGCTGAATTTGCACTATGCGGATCCGGCGGCGTTAAAGTACAACCTCAATGCCGAATTTGACGACTTGAAAGCATTGGGCTTGATCGAGTTCAAATATGAAAAAACCGCCGACAACAAGGAATGGAAGGTTGCGGTAACTCGTAGATACAAAGACAAGCCCACCGGAACTGCTCAAATCGACTAATCCAACTCAAATCGACTAATTTCTCACTCAAATCGACTAATCCACACTCCGATAGCTACTCAAATCGACTAATCCAAGACTCACTCAAGTCGAGTATTAGTCGATTTGAGTAATCTGATTACTCAAATCGACTAATCGAGAGGATCAGAAAAACACTTTATAATCAATGAGTTAAGTGAGTTATCAACAGTGCTTAACTGTTTTTTAACTGCTTTTAACCTGTTTTACATTGCATGCCATACTTAGAAGTTGCATTTAATACACTAAATTGGATCATTTTATTTCCACAGAGACACTAAAATCGTTTTAGTTGCTCTATGGATACTAAAAAAGATATTCTGAAAGCGTGTAAGTTATTGATTTAAAAGGATTATTAGTCAATTTGAGTGATATTTGAAGTTCACGATTTGACTACATTGTTTTTCCTGCTATACAAGAAGAAAAATTAGCTATTTTGAGTTTCACTGAGTGCGCTACGCGCAAAAAGCCCATACGCCAAGAGGGAAGGGCGGCGACCGCGACATCTGCTTAGGTAGTGGCTACAATCTTTCCTTGCTAACAGCGGTCCGAGGACACTATGGCGACAACCATGCAGCAAGGCCCGTAATTGGCTCGCCACGGCGCGTTCGGCAAGTATTGGTAGCTAGGGGTCAAATTCGGCAATCTCCTTCCCTGGCGTGTTTTAATGCCCTACTCAGGTGTCTCACCACCCAGTGCGATCATGAGCGCCAACGCCATGCCGGCGCCGGCACGCCGGCCAGCTGCTCGATGTCGGGATCCGCCGGCGACCGCCGCGCACGTCCACCAGCTGCAGCACCGACCTGGCCAGCCTCGATCACCACCAGGTGCGCGCCTGGGCGCCAGCGCCATGCCGGCGCCGGCCCGCCGGCCAGCTGCTCGATGCCGGGATCTGCCGGCGGCCGCCGCGCACGTCCACCAGCTGCAGCGCCGACCTGGCCACCGTCGATCACCACCAGGTGCGATCCTGGGCGCCAGCTCCGCGCCGGCGCCGGCATGCCGGCCAGCTGCTCGATGCCGGGATCCGCCGGTGGCCGCCGCGCACGTCCACCAGCTGCAGCACCGACCTGGCGAGTCTCGACCACCACCAGGTGCGAGCCTGGCGCCAGCGCCTGTATGTAAGCCAATTTGTTTGAATCAAAAAATAAAAAAAAGGCCCGAGTGGGCCTTTAATTAATACTGCATACATGACTAAATTACTAACCAGCTGATTCCCTATTTTTCTGAATCATTCGTACAACGCGTTCTCTGGTCTTCTCGTCAAGTTGAGGAAGTACCTGAAGGAAATCCCGGCCGGCTTCGATTTTTTTGTTTATTTCCGCATCATGTGTATTGCCGAAAACTACCCAACCAATCGCCATGCCCACAAGCAGCATAACCAAAGCCATGATTCCTGCCCTTCGCCGGCTAAAGCCTGAAGTGGCGACCAACGTACCAGAGGCTACAGGTTTTTCTTGTTTGCGTATTTCGTGCAACATCTTTTCCGCTATTTGGTCAAAATGATTTTGCACTCTGCTAATGTCAGAGGTAGACGCTGCATGATTTACTTGAGCAACAGCTTTACCAACTGCAACATGAATGCTGTCGGCAGCATCACGGCCCGCGTCCCGAATCACTTGGGCGGCGTCAGGCAAGGCAGCATTAAGGTCTTTTACCTTATCATGCAGCAAACCGACATCGCCCAATAATTCGGCGGTAAGCGCTTCCATTATGGTTTTTTCGCCACCGGCCATAATATTTCCTTACTTGAGAAGCGTTTTATGAACGGCGTCGAGTTCTTCTGATACACCCGCAGCCAGCCGCTTGATACCGATAAGGCGGCTGATCGTCAGTTTTTCATCTGAGTCCTTAGCCAACTTAAGCTTTTCTTTCAAATCAGTTGGATCATTCAAGATATCAGCAATCGACTGTTCACCCCCTTTGAGTTTGCCGTAAATGTCATTCATGTGAATGACAGCTTCAGAACGCAGGGTGAAATTTTTCGCTGCGGTGTGATACTCATATAACCCAGAGAAAATCCGTTCTGGCACTTCATCCAGTTCGACCATATTAAAGAGCAAGCGAATTTTTTTTGCAGGAACGCCGATTTCTGCCAAAGCGTCAATTGTCGAGATAGTATCGCGCTGCTGTTTCGCTTTTGAAACGGTCGGGATTACAAAATAATCGAAATCCTCATGGCTGCCGCGATACTGGCGCATTTGATTAATGAAATCTTCTACATTCGATGCACCGACATCGACAACCGCACTGTCCATCAATGCCATTGCTTCCATCAATTCACCAAATTGTTTTCCGCGAATGGCCTCGTCGTCTGTGCCATCGGAGTTAATGCTTTCAACAGGAATGATCTGTGCATTCTGAAGACGAGGTGCGATCAGATGGCGTGCAACGGTCGATTTACCAACGTTACCCGAAAAATTCATGACAGCGATCTTGCTCATTATTTATTTCCTTTATTTAATCTCTTTAAAAGAGGGTTCGTTGATTCGTGACTAATAAATTGATCTGCTAGTTTCTCGCGCCGTTCTTTAGGACTGAGAATTTTGATTTGCTGATCTTCGGTGTTTGATTCTTGAAGCGTCTTCGTTTCCGTTTCCGTTTCTGCTGCTGGTCCCTTATTTGGCGTCATACCAGCCAGCGGCATAGCCGATGGCACTGGTTTTGCTTGACTATTTTTTCTGATCCTATATAAAGCGGTTTTGAAGGCGCTGAACTTCATTTCTAAACCCTGGCTGTTAAGTTCTTCCAGGATCACTTCCAACGATAACCCGGCTTTAAGCGATATTTCAATTGCTGGCAACCAGGTTCGGAGCCTTCCAATTTTTGATCTGGCAACTGGAGTAGAGGCCAGGGCAAGAAGACGCGTTGCTATTTGCTCATCATTCTCCATTTTTCCCTCTGTTTTCCTAACTAAAATCATTGTCAATCCTTTTTGGCGTAACGTCAAGTGGTTTTGGCTCTTTTTTGGCACCTTTTTGGCTCCTTTATGGCATCTAATGGCATCTAATTGGCTCTCCATGACTCTTTTATGACTCCTTTATGACTCCTTTATGGCTCCTTGATGGCACCCCTACGATGTGTAAAAGCCCGATAGGGCTTTTTTAGGCTATCTCAGAGCTTCTGGGCGCCCTGTGGGGCGCGAAATCTGGTTTTCCCGCATCGAAACCCCTGGCGTGTGCGCCAGGCGATCCAGCAAAACGAAGTCGGGTATCAGCAACAACGAAAATCGAAGTCAACCCCGCAAATTCTTTTCTTAGTGGAACATAAAGAGGTGCTTACGCAGAGTGGTGTTTTCGGAGGTAACTATTTGTTGACGCAGGGAAAATTACGTAAGACAATACTGCTTAAAATCAACATTTTGTAAGCGCCCACGCTTACACAACATCAAGGGCAATCATGGCAAGTAAAGCAGGCGTAAAGACCACTGGTAGGGGCAAGAGCGCACCACCAGAGGTCGGCCGCAGCCGGCCAGCTACCAAAACAGTACGCTTGGGCGATGACCTCACTGACAAGCTGCAGGAATTGGCAGATGAGCGGGATATGTCTTTCTCCGCACTTATACGAGTCGCTGCGGAGAAGTATTTAGAGAAGGAAGCTTTTGAAGTTGCACTTGGCGAAATGGAAGCCAGTATGGCCGCAACGTTGAATGCTGCAAGACGCGATACTGTAAAAGTCTCGGATGACGTGCAATTACTTGTGGCTATTTTGGATCAATTCGTAAAGTTTTCAATGATGGCGGCGCCAGATGTTCATGATAAAGAGGGCGCAGTGGCACTCGGGAATAAACGCTATGAAGGATTTATTGCTACCTTGCATAAGTCATTCCGAAGCAGGCGTAAAAAGGCAGTTTTAACGGAAACGCTAGAGAGTATGGAAACGGAAGCTCAATATGGTTGACTATATTAATAAGCTTTTTATCAAAGGTCGTATCGGAAAAACCCCTGATGTACGGTACATGCCCAGTGGGGATGCGGTAGCAAATTTTAGTGTTGCTACCTCCGATGGAAAAGAGGTTGAATGGCATCCAATTGTAGCGTATCAAAAACTTGCTGATCGGGCCAAAAGTGAATTCTCTAGCGGAGATATTGTATATATCGAGGGTCGTATTAAAACCCGTGAATATATGACAGACGAGGATAGGGCGCATAACAGAAGACCGAGAAAAATCCGTGAAGTAATTGCCGATACACTTCACCTGGTTGAAAAAAATAAAAAGGCTGTGCAAAATAGCAGCGAGGTTCCAGAGAATAATGATTCTTCGCAACCAAAAGCTGAAATTCCATTAACAAACAACGGTATACCGTCTTATCTCTGAAAGAATTTATGAAACAATCCAACATCAAAAAGATTTTTGTTAGCGCAGTTTTTATGATTGGTGCAATAACCGGTTGCAGCGAAAAGAAGTCTGTTGAAAATCCGACTTATGACGCTGTTAATGCACCTGTCAAAGATTTAGTTAAACCCGCTCAAGCTGCCGATAACAGCATTGCCTATTATTCGGAGAACCTGAATACTGCTTTGGCTGTATGGAAGGACTGTCAGAAAAAAGGGCCTGATGGTATGACCGATGCTGAATTGGAAAATTGTAGCAATGCTCAATCAGCCTGGGAACTTCAACCACGCAAGGCACGTAAATGAACGATTCCGTACCTTCTCCCCATGTTTCAATTGCCCGGTCACGTCTCGATGCGAAACTCTCCAGGGAACTTGGTGATGTAGTTCTGGCAGCCTTGGGGGATCCTTCTGTAATTGAAATTATGCTGAATCCTGATGGAAAGCTTTGGGAGGAACGCGCTGGCAAAGGGATGGCATATATTGGGGATATGACTGCTAATCGCGCCGAGAACCTGATTGGTACTATCGCGAGTGCTCTTGGTCAGAACGCGACAGCTGATAATCCTATTATCGAAGGTGAATTGCCTTTGGATGGATCCCGATTTGAAGGCATTTTGCCTCCAATTGTCGAACGTCCAATTTTTGCCATTCGTAAGAAGGCAATTTTTGTTTATACCCTTTCTGATTATGTTCGTGATGGGATTATGACCCAAGCTCAAGCAGATAAAATTCTTTGGCATGTGGGCAAGCGCCATAATATTCTTGTTGCTGGAGCGACCGGCTCCGGTAAGACAACGCTCTGCAATGCAATTCTCCAATGCATCGCAGATGTTGACCCAGATACTCGGATTGCTATTATTGAAGACACACGCGAATTGCAGTGTCCGGTCGTAAACAAATTTCCAATGAGGACGAGTGAACACAAAGATATGATCGCCTTGCTGCGGGCTACCTTGCGTTTGCGCCCCGACCGGATAGTTGTAGGTGAGGTTCGCGACGGCGCCGCATTGGCCCTTCTGAAATCATGGAACACTGGCCACAGTGGCGGCGTTGCAACAGTCCACGCCAATAGTGCAAAGGCTGCGCTAATCCGCATTGAGCAGCTGATTCAGGAAGCCGGGGTGCCACCTATCCCGGCCGTCATAGCGGAAGCCGTCAACTGCGTCGTCAGCATCCAGAAACCCGAAGCCGGCAAGCGCCGTGTTGAGGAAATTTGCAGTGTGAATGGAGCGGGTCCAGATAGCTACGATCTTACTTTCTCTTGAGCACTACGAATATAATTTGTGCTATACTCAAAAGTGCCTCAAAACAACTTTTATTTACCTAACGTAAGGAATTGCAGTATGAAAAAAACTACTCTGGCACTGCGCCGCATGGCATCGAAATTTCACATGAAATCCAACCAGGTCGTGCTGGGCCTGATCGTCGCAGCGGCGAATTCGCCTGCGTTCGCGTCCAGTCCATCATCGAGCGGTTCGGGAATGCCATGGGAAGGCCCGCTGACGACGATTCTGACCTCGATTCAAGGTCCAGTCGCCCGCGTAGGTATCCTGCTCGCCATCATCATTACTGGCCTGATGATGGCGTTTGGCGAACACGGTTCCGGCTTCAAAAAAATCATGGGTATCGCCTTTGGCGGTGCCATCGTTGTCGGCGCTGTCTCGTTCGTCTCTGGTTTGTTCGGCGCCGGCTTTTAATAGGAAGGCGAGTCATGAATGAAATCCGCAGCGTGGTACTGCATCAATCGTTGATTCGCCCCATTTTGCTTGGCGGCGCAGAACGTACCCTGGCAATGATGAATGGGGTTATTTCTTCCGCATTGATATTCGGTATCGGTAGTTGGCAGGCCGGCATGCTGGGCGTTGGATTTGCCGTAGTCGTACAGTGGGTTTTGGTACAACTGGCTAAGAAAGACACGCAATTTTTCGATATCTACAAGCGTCATGTTCAGTATCAAGACTACTACCCAGCTCAAGCTTGCCATTCCGCGCCGCCGCCGTTTATTAAATACAACAGAATTTAAGGCAGATCCATGCTGAACTTGAAAGAATTTCGTTCAAATCTGAAGGGTCTGCCCGACCTTCTCAATTGGGCTGTCTTGGTTGATAAGGGCGTCTTGCTCAACAAGGACGGGAGCTTTACCACTGCTTTTTATTTCCGTGGTAACGATATGTCGTCCTCTACACTTGATGAATTAACGGCAGTTAGCGCCCACGCGAACGCCGCATTAGTCAAGCTGGGCACGGGGTGGCTGGTCCACACTGATAGTATGCGGATCCGGGCTACGACCTATCCCAGTGAAGAACGTTGCCACTTTCCCGACCCGACCACCAGGCTGATCGACGCCGAACGACGTGCCCAACATGAAACGGAAGACGCGCACTTTGACAATGTGTATGCGATGGCGCTCACCTATCAAATCCCACCGCAACTGCAAGAGCGCATTTCAGCATTGTTCATTGACGATGATGCTCCCCAGGATCATGCGAAAAACACGCTGAATTTTACGCTCTTGCTGGATCGCTACAAGTCGCATGTAGCGGATTTTGTAGGTGCATTTTCAGCGGGTGTTCAGATACGCCAGATGAGCAGTGACGAGCTGCTAACCTATTTGCATAGCTGCCTGACCGGGTTGAATCATCCTGTGAAGACGCCGGCTGTCCCAATGTATTTGGACGCTGTATTGGGTAGCAAAGATTTCTATACCGGCCTTACACCACGGATCGGGAAAAAGCATATCCGGGTAATCACATTGTTCGGCTTCCCTGGCAAATCATCGCCTGGCATGCTCGATGGCCTTGCGCGGCTGCCTTTCGAATACCGCTGGTCAACCAGGTTCATTCCACTCGACTCTCGCGATGCGGAAAAGCGCCTTTCCGTTTTCCGTCGAAATTGGTTTCAGAAACGCAGTGGCCTTTTGGGACTTGTAAAGTCATCTTTTGGTGGTGGCGAGCAGACATTCCAAAATGGTGACGCCGTGATGATGGCTGCAGATGCTGACCAAGCCGTAAACGAAAACAGCTCAAACATGGTGCGCTACGGCTACTACACCAGTGTTCTTGTCATCATGGCGGACGACCCAAAAACCGCCGACACCAATGCCGCTGAAGTAGCAAAGCTACTTGGGAATGCGCAGTTCCCAAGTTTTATCGAAGATATTAATGCAGTTGAAGCGTTCCTGGGGAGCCTCCCCAGCCACGGATTTCAAAACGTGCGGCGGCCGCTTTTGCATTCGCTGAACGTTGCCGACTTGCTGCCATTGACGGCCATCTGGTCTGGTCACGAATTCAACCCATGCCCGTTCTATCCGCCGAACAGTCCGCCGTTGATGTACGCTGCTACAACAGGTAATGCTGTATTCAGGCTTTCACTGCATGTATCGGATCTGGGCCACTTCGGTATTTTTGGTCCGCCAGGCGGCGGCAAATCCACGCTGCTGGACCTCATCATGGCACAGCATTTTCGCTATCCTGGCGCACAGTGTTTTGGTTTTGACCTGGGCTATTCGATGGCAACGCTTTGCGAAGCAGCTGGCGGAGCACACTACGACATCGGTGCTGAAGATTCCACTATCGGATTTTGTCCACTTGCCCAGATTGATACGCTAGCCGACCGCACCTGGGCCGCTGAATATATCGAAATGCTGGTTGCACTGCGGTTGACTGACAACGCCCGACCCACGATGGAACAGCAGAATCACATCAGCAGGGCGGTGGCGTCGATGGCTGAAGACACCAAGCACCTTGACGGCGCCGAGAAGTCGCGTAACCGCACCCTTACCCACTTTATGGGAACAGTGCAAGACCAAGAAATAAAAAGAGCTTTGGCGTATTACACCCTTGACGAACGACAAGGTGTTTTGGGCCACTTGCTCGACGCCGAAGAAGATTCCTTGGGATCGGAGAAATTTATCGTCTTTGAGACGTCCCACCTGATTGCAATGGGCGAAAAGGCAGTTGTTCCGGTCTTCATGTACCTGTTCCGGCAAATTGAAAAGCGTGTGGCAAAGTCGATCCCAACGCTCATCCCGATTGACGAAGGTTTCCGGTCGTTTGGGCACCCGCTGGCAATCGAGAAATTCAAGTTTTGGCTTGAAACGATGCGTAAGGAAAACGTCGCAGTAGGATTCGCCACGCAAAACCTTCAAACAGTCGTTGATTCCACCATTGGCTCAACACTGATCCAGACCACGGCAACAAAGTTCATGCTTCCGAATCCTGAAGCTGCAACGCAGAATATTTCTCCTGTTTATCGAGCTTTTGGCTTGAACGACCGGCAAATTCAAAATCTGGCCCATGCACGCCAGAAGCGAGATTACTACGTGATGAACAGCGACGGACGGCGCATGTTTGAGCTGGGCTTGGGGAGGGTGGCTATGGCGTTCGTGGGTGCATCCGGCAAGGACCAAATGAAGTATGTCCGCAGGCTCAAGGTGGACCACGGCCCCGAGTGGGTTTATCACTACCTGAAGGAAAAGGGTGTGCCCAACGATTGGGCCGAATACTGGAAAACTATGTACAAGAAAGGCGCTGTATGAAACACACACGTAACTTGGTAGCGGCCGCAATGGCTATTTCGGCCGTATTTTGCACACCTGCATCGGCACAGTGGGTTGTGACCAACCCCATATCAGATGCATTGTCCCAAGCTAAGGAAGCTGCAGCTTACGCGCAGCGGGCAGACTCGATAGCCAAGCAAGCGCTTCAATACCAGAATCAGATTCTGCAGTATCAAGCAATGCTGAAGCACCTGCAGGAAAACCCGCTTGGTGCGGTGCTGCCGAATCTGACGCTGCTGGCCACTAACACTGCAAAGATCATCGCAAACGGCGAAAGCCTTGCAAACAACATGAGCAGTGTGAGCGACAACATGAAGCGCGCCTTTAAAAACCCTCAAGGGGAATTTGGCGTGCAATTCCGCGTTTGGTCCAATGTCAGTAAAGAGGCGTTAAGTGGCGCCATGCTGAACGCTGGGCTGGTGCGCGAGCAATTCAAAGACGATAATGCAGCCCTTCAAGCGTTGATTACGAAGAATCAGGCATCACAAGGCGACTTGGGGGCATTGAAAACGTTGGGCGAATTTAGCGCGGCACAGCTTCAGGAATCAATCAAATTGCGCGACTTGATCTCGGCCCAGCAATTAGCCATTAATAACTCCCTGATGGCCGCCAATGCTGAAGCCATGGCATCGCAAACTGCGGCTGATAATCACTTTAAAGAATTCGTGCCACGGACACCAGGTTTCAGTAGTGCAGGCGGCAAGCACTGACGCGACAAGTGAACAACAAACCCTCTACAAGAGGGTTTTTTTTCGGCCTGCTAGTATGATTCGTGCTATACTTGCTACAAGTCAATATATAGTTACAGGTGGAATTATGTTGCAACTAGCTTCATTTGGCGCCCCGTTGTTTGAGTTGGCTGCCCGCTTCGTAGTCTGGCTGTATATGCCAGCAATCCTTTGCTTCCTCATCAGTCTTCGCCTGGTGAAAGATGGCCTCTTGGGTCTTCTCCGCCCATCGCGCCTTCCTGCCGTTGCTCGACTCCGCTTGGCTCTGTTATCCGCCTTCGGTGCTATGCAAGGCATTGTCCTTGGCGCTGCACTCACTTTCGCAATCTACTACCGTAAGGAGATTTTCCAATGGGTCACCGGCCTGGTCTAAATTTGTCAGCCTACTGGCTGGGCAGCGCTATTCTTGTCATGGCCGTTTTCCTACCTGAATTGGCACACGCCCAAATCTTGGACAAAGTAGGTAGTGAGTACCAGTCCGCAAGTAAGCAGTGGGAGATGGGGTTGACCATCATCGCCAAAGGTTTGTTCCTCAAACTGGCTTTGCTGGAAATCGTGTGGTCTGCGATCTGGTGGGTTCTGGAGCGCGATGACCCCAATCAAATCATTGTCGCCATGCTGAAGAAAATTATGTCGCTCATGTTCTTTTGGGCGATTCTTCTCAACTTTGACACATGGATTCCTGCTGTCATTGATGGCTTCGCCCAATCAGGACAGATTGCAGCAAAAACAGGTCCACTTACTCCGTCGGAAGTGCTTGACCGTGGGCTAATGCTGGCCACCAAAGTAGCTAGTGCCTCAAATAAAGCTGGCCTGTTCAGCAAAGCTGGGCTTGGCTCTACCATTCTCAGCGGCCTTAGCGCAATCATTATTCTACTGACCTTTGCGGTCATTGCTGGCCAGATGCTCATCACGCTGATCGAAAGCTATATCGTCGTTTCAGGTGGGGTCTTGTTCCTTGGTTTTGCTGGCAGCCGGTGGACCACTACGTTTGCGGAAAAATATCTTAGCTATAGCGTCAGCGTTGGGGTTAAGTTATTTGTAATGTATCTCATCATCGGTGCAGGCCAGAAGCTCACCAATTCATGGGGTGACCTCATCACGCCAGAATTGACGATATCGGATTACATGGAAGTGGTGGCAGGCTCGCTGGTTTATATGTTTTTGGCTTGGCAAATTCCATCGCTGGCTTCTTCGATGCTCACTGGCGCCGTTAGTATGACGCTGGGTAGCGCAGCGGCTACTGTCGCAACTGTGGCAGCTGGCGCAGCTGGAGCCGCTGGAGCGGCGGCAGCAGGTGTCGCAGGTGCAGGAAATGGTGTTGCTGGCGCCATTCAGGCAGGTAGTGCGGCCATTGACCAAGCTCGTGCCGGCGGTGCGAGCGGTTTTGCTGGTATTGCGAAAGGAGCTATAGGCGCGTTGGCCAGCGCTGGTGCGGGCGCAGCATCGGACACAATTAGTGGCTTGGGTGGTGGCTCAACTGGTGGCAATTTGGCGAATCGTATGGCTGGAACCACCGCCGCACTGAATGAAACAGCAGCAGCAGGCTCCCCTGCATCTTCTGTACCTGGTTCCCAGCCAGCAGCGCCGGCGGCACCAACTGCGCCCGCAGCTTCTCCAGCAGCGGCGCCAGGCGGTGCACCTTCGTCTTCCCCTGGTGGCGATTCGGCAGGGCAACGAGCCACCCCACCAGTTCCACAGAGTGCATTGATTGACACGAGTGGGAATATCTCGCAGGCGTTGGCCGAACGCGGTAGCGGCGCAGCAGCCGCCCCAGCAGTTCCACAGGCTGCAAGTCTCGCCCCTTCGCAGAGTCCTATGATCGACACAAGCGGCAATATTTCGCAGGCGCTGGCAGATCGGGACAGCGGCTTGGGGGCGGCGCAGGCGGCGTCTGACGCTGAATCCACCAGCTCGGCGCCGGCACCAGCTGCGCCGGCAACGTCCGACAGCGCAGCGCCGACACCAGCGGCCCCAGCAACGTCCGCCAGCGCAGCGCCGGCACCAGCGGCCCCAGCAACGTCCGCCAGCGCAGCGCCGGCACCAGCGGCCCCAGCAACGTCCGCCAGCGCAGCGCCGGCACCAGCGGCGCCGGCAACGTCCGACAGCGCAGCGCCGGCACCAGCGGCGCCGGCAACGTCCGACAGCGCAGCGCCGGCACCAGCGGCGCCGGCAACGTCCGACAGCGCAGCGCCGACACCAGCGGCCCCAGCAACGTCCGCCAGCGCAGCGCCGACACCAGCTGCGCCGGCAGCCGCGAATGTGAGCGGTCCAGACATTCCACAAAGCGAATCTAGATCAAAAAGCTTTTCTGAGCACGCAAGCGCCTTGGGGAAAATACCGGATGACTCAGGTGGCGCGGCGGTTCAGATCAATTTAAAACTCGACTAATTTACAGGAAGTAAAAATATGGGAAGCATCATTACCGATCTTCTTGGCAAGCGCAAAAGCAAAGCCAAAGAGAGCAAAAGCAGCACACCCACGGGGCCGCGCATCGAGCCAGTAACCGGGCTGGAAGAACCATCTGGCACCGGTCTTGAGTCGCCGTACGTAGCAGCCCGCCGCGAATGGAACGAACGCTATGGCAGCTATATTGCACGCGCTCGTACTTGGCAGATGGTGGCTTTTGCTTCCATGGGTTTGTCGGCGGTTCTCGGGATTGCACTGACGTATAACGCTAGCCAGTCGAAAGTACAACCATTTATCGTTCAGGTCGATAAATTGGGTGAAGCCATCGCCGTCTCACCAGCTGAAGCAGTTGGCCTGCCTGAACAGCGCATTGTGCGATTTCAGCTGGCTAACTTCATTACCAATGCACGCAGCGTGACACCAGATCCAATCGTACAGAAACGGTGGCTGGATGGCGTTTATGCCATCTCAACCTCTGCGGCGGCCGCATTTCTGAATGATTACTATCGCAAAGCAGATCCGTTCCAGCGTGGCCGTACACAACTGGTTGCCGTCGAGATTGCTAGTGCATTGCCACTTAGCCCAAAAAGCTGGCAAGTCCAATGGACCGAAACGACCCGAACTATGAACGGGTCTGTCGAAGGTACCACCCGCTGGCAGGCTGTGTTGAATGTCACGACCTTTGCACCGAATACGCCTCAACAGATCATCGCCAATCCTACCGGCGTCGTCGTTGAACAGATCAATTGGACGCAACAGCTCCAGCAGCAGTAGGCGCCTAGTCATCACCTAATCAAGATCATCATGCACAACAAGAACGCACTTACCATTACCGCCGCAGCTATTGCAATGATTCTGGCTAATTGGGCCAGCGCAGCGGACAATCCGCCGAACCTGGCCGCTCCTGCCAAGCCTGCTGCTTCATCTACTCCAGCTGCTGCAGCCCCATCGAAAGTGCCAGGGACGGTAGCAGCTCCGACGCCGCCAACTCTGTCGTATCTGCAGCCCGCAGCAGTAGCCCAGGCGCCTGCTCCATCGCCAAAGCCAGCAGAGCCAGCTACTGTTAAACCTGCCGCGCCATCGAAAGTGCCTACCAAAAAGGCGGAGCCAAAACGGACACCACGTCCGATTAACCAGGTGAAGAAAGCTGCAGCTATTGTTGCTGTACCTGTGGCGCCGATTACGGCCGCAAAAGTGATCGAGAGCTTCGATTTTCGGTTTTCTGGCGATTTGTGGACTGCCCTGCAATTGCTGGCGATGAAGCATGGCCCTCTTGAAGTTTCGACCCAAGGCGATGCATTCCCGATCCCGGTTCGCATAGATCTGCAAGGCGTCACCATGATTGATGCAATTGCCGTGTTGGGAGAGAAGGGCGGTGCTGCAGCAGACGTGATCTACCACCACGCCGGCCGCACTGCGAGTTTGGCTTACCGTGATAAGAATGCAGTCGCCGGCGTCCCGCAGGACGAACCCAAAGAAATCACAAGCAAAGTTCAGCCGATTCCGGTACCAGCTCCCAAGCCAGCGCCGGTAGCTGTCAATCCTGCAGATGAAGCGAAAAATTGGCAGCTCGGCGGCACGGCTCGCCCGGTCATGGGCCCTGATGGCGTGATGCTTTTTCCCTTCGGCCAATCGCAGCCCACGTTGACGTGCATGCCGCTCCGTGCGTGTGATGTCCAGCTGCAGGCAGGGGAAACTATCAACAATGTAATTCTGGGCGACACCGTACGATGGATTCCTGCTCCTGCCACTACCGGCAGCGGGACTCAGGCCACGCCTCATGTGATTGTTAAGCCGACTGAAGCCGGCTTGACAACCAACATGATTATCACGACCAATCGACGTACTTACATGCTGACACTGCAGGCCAATGAAGGTCAGTATATTTCGCGTGTTGGCTTCTACTATCCCCAGGATATGGTCCAAGACTGGAACGGCCAAGCTGAAGTCGAACGCCGGAAGGTTGAAGAAGATGTAAGTCGCAAAGTGTCGGATTTGCCCGGTACCAGCATCGAGCAGCTGAATCTGGATAGCTACAAAATTCGTGGTGATCGTTCCTTGCCCTGGTATCCCGTTCGCGTGTTTGACGAAGGTACACACGTCTGGATTCAGATGCCGCCAAGCATGAAGTCCAGTGAGGCGCCCGCATTAGTGCTAGAGCGTAATGACGGCTCTACAGAGCTGGTGAACTATCGCGTGAAGGAAGCAAATCAGGGCGGCGCCAAAGTGAGTTACTACATCGTGGACAAGCTGTTTAAAAAAGCAGCTTTGATCGTTGGCGTAGGAAATGACCAGGAAAAAATTACCATCGAGCGTGCTAGCAAAAGCTGGTTCAACAACTAAGAAAAGACCTCGTAATGAGCGACGAACAAACTATTGACCCAGCATTGCTTGACGATGCAAATCCAGCAGGACTGAATCCTAATGCCGCCGTCAACGGCGGGATAAATCTGAAAGAGAAGCCGCGAGGAATCAGGAAGATTAATAAAAAAGGACTACTCGTTTTAGCTGGCCTTCTTGGCGTTACAGCGGTGGTGGCAACTTCGACGTTTAATGGAACAGGCGCAGCGGTAAACAATGCAGCAAAAGAGGCTGTAGCAACACAAGAAACGTCACGCCCTGCAGAAGTGAAACGGGATACCCTTTGGTATGCAAATATCCCAGATAAGGTAGCCAGCGCAGACCCAGCCGCAATAGCGCCCAGCGGTTCCGCGATAAATCCCGCTTATCCGAATGCTGGGCAGGTGAGCGGCGGCCCGACTGATTTAACGACTGTACCAGACCTCACAGGCAAGGCTGTAACGCCGCTCGGCGGGGCAATCGCAGGGCGCACAAGCGCAGCACCGTATGATCCAGCAAATCCGGGAGCAGCAGGGGGAGGGCAACCAACGCCGGCCCAGCAGGCAGCTCAACAGACCGCGCAGTTGGAGGCACAGAAACAGCAGGACGCCAAGCAACAGAAGCAACAGGCGCTGGACCAGGCAATGAAAGCAAACCTGGCAGCAAGTGGGTTTGGCGCGGGTCAGAGCGCGCAAGCGGCTCTTGTACCGACGTCGATGACCAGCGGCAGTGGTGCGCCGTCAGGTGCTTCTTCCATGCCAGCCGCAGTAAGGCCACGCGACGACGACCAAAACCAACAGGACCGGAAAGAAGGGTTCTTGCAAGCCCAGCGTGACGTAGTGGACCCTGCATACAGTTCTAGCCGCAAGGTTGCGCCTCGATCCCCATACGAGCTGAAGGCTGGCGGCCTGATCCCGGCCGTGCTGATTAGCGGAATTAACAGTGATTTGCCTGGTCAAGTCATCGCGCAGGTTCGCGAGAACGTCTATGACACGCAGACTGGCCGGCGCCTGCTGATCCCACAAGGAACCCGCTTGGTCGGTCTGCACGACTCGCACGTAGCGTATGGGCAAAAGCGCGTTCTTTTGGCATGGAATCGGATGGTTTACAGCGATGGTGTAAACGTGGACTTGAAAGGCATGCCAGGATCAGATATGGGCGGTTTTGCTGGATTTTTTGACGAGGTGGACAATCATTACGCTAAAATCTTCGGTTCGTCGGCACTGTTGAGTCTCATCAGTGCTGGCGTCCAACTCTCCCAGCCGAACAATAGCGGTAGTAATAATAACAATCAGCCCAGCGTAAGTCAGACCGTAAGCGGTGCGCTGGGACAACAACTCGGACAAACCGGCATGAGCATCACTCAAAAAAACATCAATATTCAACCAACACTGGAAATTCGCGCTGGTTACAGATTTAATATCATGGTCACAGCAGACCTGATTCTGGAGCCAACAAAATGAGGTACGTTTTCCGATTAACCCCTGAAGTCCTTGAAAGGCTCGACGCGGCGGCACCGCCAAAAAAGCACCTACGATCTGGTTTTGTCCGTGATGCGATAACGATGTTCTTGAAAAAGTCCAAAGAATCGTTAGCGGATCGGCCCCACTTGCGAGGACGTACTAACGCCTACAAACAAGTCGGCGCGATCCTCACTCAAGATCAGATCGACGCTATTGCGAAGGTTTACCCTGAAGTTTCGGTTTCTGTCGTCATCCAGGCAGCAGTTTCCTCCGAGCTACGAAAGCCTCGTTATAAAATTACCAGTTTGCAAAAATCGAGTGCTGTAAATGACGACAAAAACCCCAATGCTGACCCGAGTTCCAGAAGCCATGCGAGAAAGGGCAAAGCAATTATCAGCTGAAAAGCACGGCAATCTACGGACTATGTGTGAAACGCTGCTTGCCCGCTTTATTGCCGAAAAGCCCTACAAGGCAAGAGGATTTACCTGGTTGCAACCAGCCAACAAGGGCACGCCAGGATGGGTGGCCTACAACGTTGTTGTCAGTGATGATCTATCAGCACGCGTCAAGGCTGAATCGCTAAAAATTGAGGTAAGCCTTACTACCATGCTCTACACCGCTCTTGCGTGGTGGATTGAATTAGACCGTAAAAACTAAGGAATTGTGTGTTGCTAGACCTGTCCTCACTTATGCAGCAATGCGCCCCGAATGTCGGCCAGGTAACAATGCGCGCCCTTATAAAAACCGAGTCGGCCGGGAACCCATTTATCCTGGCCGACGCCGGCCCTGCGCATCTTCCTTGGAGCGAGCGAGAGCACATGGTGCGCACTATCAGGCCGCAAAGCTTGGCTGAATCGGCTCAGATTGTGCGTAGTCTTGTCGCCAAAGGCCATAAGGTTGCTATCGGCTTAACGCAGGTAGAAGCCGGCAATCTTCCCAAGATGGGTCTGACTATCGAAGATGTTTTGGAGCCGTGTACGAACATACGAACCGGCGCCCAAATTCTTTCCCAGTTCTATTCCCGTGCACTTCGCAAATTAGGTTCACACGATCCCCAGGCTGCGCTACATGCAGCGTTGTCAGCATATTGGTCCGGTGATTTTGTGCGTGGATTCAAAGGCGGCTACGTTCAAAAAGTCATCAACAATGCTGGCCTCGATGTGGAGCTGAAAATTCCTAGCATTGCCAATAGCGGCAAGCCTCTAAGGCCCGCAACGCGATTGGAAGGAAAGCAGGGTACGTCGCCATATTCAACAAAGATGGTTGCCGTAGATCCCTACCACTCGCCGCTTTCTGCGCCTGGTTTTGGAACAACGCTTGCACAAGACTAAAATTCTTTATTGCCAAGACCTATCTGTAAAAATCAGCAAACCGGCCTACGAGCCGGTTTTTTTATTTCCTCTGTTCCACCTGTGCCCCAGCTCCGCGCCGGCGCCGGTCGGCCGGCCAGCTGCTCAATGCCGGGATCCGCCGGTGGCCGCCGCGCACTTCCACCAGCTGCAGCACCGACCTGGCCAGCCTCGATCACCACCAGGTGCAATCCTGGGCACCAGCGCCATGCCGGCGCCGGCACGCCGGCCAGCTGCTCGATGCCGGATCC
>Ga0209281_1000413_pt1 | contig 64492 bp, 63 predicted proteins | sample MedtruBG_FD_187514 | JGI IMG/M metagenome (GOLD analysis project Ga0209281, IMG submission 187514) | Root nodule microbial communities of legume samples collected from California, USA - Medicago truncatula BG (SPAdes) (version 2) | ecosystem: Host-associated > Plants > Roots > Nodule | place... | reverse complement strand
TCCAGGGCCATATTGAACAGAGCTAAATCGCGCGTTTTACCTTCCAGTTCAAGTCGGATTCGGATACCCCAGATATGAGATATCTGAAGTGGTCTTTTTTGGCCTATGATACGGTCTTTGTTCCACGTTGACGTGTTCATACTCAAATCTCCTTCAATGTGGGAGATTTGAGTATGGTTGTTCCTTATGAGCGATAAGCGGAAGTACGAAATGGTTCTGACTACCGGGGACGTCTTTCAAAAATCGCCGTTTGTCAAGCAATGGGGAGCAGATCTTAGCCTGGCTCTGTTTTCAGGGGGACGGTCAGTCATATGAAACAAAACCTTTAAAAAACCATTTTTCGAGTGAGAGAAACCAAAAAAGTCACCTAGTAATTTAACCGATAAATGCCAACAGAGCGAAAAACCATATTGGCACCGAAATTTTCAATTTTTTAACTAAGATGTTCTTGCTTGCTTATTTGAAGCGCAACCCCAACTAAATATTTCCTTGCCTATGGTAAACCAATCATCATATAGGTCATCTTTGATGAAACTACGCAATTTACGTGGGGAAGTTTCTTCTAATTCTTCAATAATATGAGATAATAGCCTATCGCCAAATCCTTCTACAACTTTACACGGCTCTCGACATTCACACTCTAACCGAGTTACGCATCTATTCTTGGGGATTCCATTAACTCTTGGAATTATATCTTTCCAGTATTCCATTCTTAGTTTTTCATCAATCTCTGCTGCTGCATTTACCTCCAATCCCTTTTTATGATCCAAATATTTTTTCGCAGTTGCATCAACATCAAATACTCTTAAAAATGAATCATAGACAGCCACATGAGCTCTGTTAATTTTACCACTTTCCAGAGCCTGATTTATTAATTCCATAGGGATGAGCGATTCAGCCTCATGCATTTCTAAAACGAAATGATGTGAGAAGTTTTTATCAGCAACACCATTAAATGCTAAACTTGTATCTCCTTTTGCTCCATATGGATGTTTTTTATCACTATCTAAAATGCATAAGCACATTTTATTGTTACGAATCAGTTCATCATAATTTCTTTTAGTGCCAGAACCACCGCCATTTCTGAATTCTAAATTTATAACCAAGCCATTAGCATCAACTTCATTTTTGTAAAAATCACCTATAAATTTATAGAAATTACAGTCCATTAAATCTTCACATAGAAAATTGGCTCTCTGTACCGATTCACTATCTATAAAAAAACCATAGCCTAATTTACGAGGCCTACCTTCCTGTTTGTTCAAGTCAGTCTGTTGTAAATTCAGATCGATCTCTATATAAGTACTAAGTTTTTCCGGAATTGTACGCAACTCTCGGTAATTAGTTAATAAATATTCAGCCAGATTTCTGACCCTTCTGGAAAATACATTCGAAGATACAACAGCCTGAAACAACTCTTTACTCGCCAAAATTATATGCTTTTTCTCTAAATGTGAATTAAAGAGATTGGTAAGAGCTATTTCTAGATGCTCGTTATCTTCTAAATCATCCTGGAAATTTATTAATTTTAATAACATGATTATTTCCCTGAGAAAAAGCCAATTGGCCAATTGATGAAGTAACCCTCTTCATCAAATTCCGCTGTTTTGACTGTTGTTCCTTCAGATCCATTTTTCTCAAAGAAAACAATATTTACATCATCCTTACTAATTTCCCCACTTTCAATATAGTCACCAAAAGCGTCTATCATTGCTTGGCTATGTGTCTCGAAAATAATCTGTATATTATTGTTAGTTTTAGATGCTAACTTAATAGTATTTGCAAATAGATATGCCAATTGTGTCTGATATGCTGGATGAAGATGTAACTCAGGTTGCTCAATTACAAAAATAGAGGCTTTACCTTTGGATGAGCTATTATCCTTTGTCTCCAACCAGATAGACATTACAATTGGTAAAACCTGTGAAAAACCGAATCCCATATCACTAATATTATGTTCTTTGTCATCATTATCTGTTTTTATCTTGATAGCATAATGAGAGCCCACTTCTTGAACATAAACGATAAAGCCCAAATTTTCGTGAGTCCATTTCTGGAATAATCGTAACTCAGATTCACCAAATGAATTGAGTATCATTGCTACATTCGAACCTGTGTGGTCCATTTCCTCAACTTGCAGATCCTGAAAACGATAGTAACGTTCGGTAGTTGCTCTGATTGGGTAAAGATATTTAACAGATAGAAAGCTTTCTGCAAGATTACTATTCAGCATAACAGCTATTTCGTTGTAGCCTTTCAACAAAATAAATGGAAGGATTGCATCTAATATTTCTTCGCGTTTGTTTTCAAGGTTGTTAATAAAAACAGAGTGCCCAGAAAAAGAATCTAGTAATGTATAATATAGTCTATCTTTAGCATAAGACTTAATACCCAACAAGCCTTTGATTATGTTTTTTTTGCTTGCTCTTGCACTAAAATACCCTCTAATAACATCTGCGGCTTTTTCACAAACACGCTGATTTAATTCTATTTCTGACTTATATCCAACTGATCTACTATACATTCTGCCGCTATTTTCTAAAAAATAGTAAGACGGCCAGCGTTCATTTATGTCCTTACGCTTCTTATCTACGCCTTCAAAATATACAGTTGGGAAGAACTTATCTTCTGAACTATAGATTGACAGGGGGATTTCATAAGAGATATTTTTAGATGTTAACTTCAAAACAACATTATCTTGCTCAGTGGGTAAAATAGAAACTTTAATCTCCCCAACAGAAAAACTTACCTCCCGCATAACAGTTTTTCTATCGACTGAATCAAGTTTCAAATCAACTACAAAATTTAGCAGGGGAAAGTCTGGCAAGTGACTTTGCTTTCTATAATATAAATCTAGTGACAAACCGAAGCTTAGCTCAATATTGCCATCGACTTCATTCGTCAAAGCCTCATGATAGTCACCATAATCTGCATACTTCCCGTACCACAAAATTGGCCCTGTTGTATCTTCTTGAAATGACTGTCTTAGCAGAGGAAACAAACGAATCATCGAACTTTTACCGCTACTATTTCTTCCTAACAGCACTGTGATAGGTTTTAAGTCAATGGATGTTTTGTTTTTTATGCTTTTTAGATTCTTAACGCCGATCGAAGTTAGCATGCAAGTCCTTTAGCTCAAGAAATTTGGGTTAAATTTTCATAAAGGTTTTATTATAATAATATTAACTGATATACATTCAACAACTTTTTTGGCTTCTTCTCTTGAAGACTATTTCCTGAAAGGTAGGTCTGAAAATCTTGCAGTGTATGCCTGACCTGCTCCCATTTGCTTCACACAGACTGCAGTTCGTTACTTCAGCTTTTGGCACGAAGCGGGCGAGTTAACGGAGCTGAAGGTCCGCTGTGAGCGAGGAGCGGACATTCAGAAGCGCCGTTTCTTGAAAGAGTAAGTCCTTATGACCGGTCATTCAGCGATCCATGTGACGTGCTATATACTTAGAATTTGCCCCTTTCGAAGCATGATGTGGGGCCATGTCTCAGACTATTTCCGTCCTTGACGATGCCATTTTCAGTAGAATTCTGTGAGTTCCTAGACCTGCTTGAAACTCGTACGTGCTTCAATCTTCTTGATGGCATCTAGTGCATCAACACCATAACTTTCGTCGTCGCAGAGGTCTCTGAGAGCGTTAAGGTCGTTCCTGTCACCTAACCCTCCTAGGATCTGGATGGAGAAAATTGTAATCTTCGCTATGTCATCCTGAAATCCGCACTTGTAGAATGAAATTTGCGCCTCCCTCCTCTTTAGGGCCTCCCGACAAATCGTTACCGCCAAATCAGGATATTCATTGACCAAAGATTTTCGTCCACCGTCAGCGGAAATCATTCGCGATGTAGTGAGATAAAACGCCCCGACGCTTGCGCATGCATAATGGTTCAAGAGGACAATCCGTGCTGCATTAGTATGGCAGGAACTTTGTGGATGTTTTACATCACGTCGATTCAACCAATAGAAGAGCTCTCCACATGCCAACAGCGCGCACTCCGCATTTGTTGACGCCTCACCTCTTGATTCAGGAAGTTCAACTCCCAAGTGCCCCAAAGATTCATGCGCTGTGACGAAAACCTCGATGGCATCTTGAGGCATGAAATGCTTCTTGTCAGGCAGAAAGGTCCACGGAGCAATCGCATATGCCACAGAGGGATCATTGAATTCAGACAACTGTCGAATGAGAATGCTGAGGAAAGAAATATAGGGTAGTACCGCGCCACGACATGCCTTAATGAGCAGAAGCTTCTTTCGCACATCATCAAGGTTCTGTACCTCTTCCCAGTACGATGAATCAAAAGGGTGATCGAATTGACATGAGAATACTCCCCAAGCTGCTCGATCAGCCTCCGGTCCAACATTGCCTAAGGCATCTGCGATTTCATGCCTGACGACCTTTAAGTGATTATATTCTGCCTCTTGCAAGGCACCAAGAGCATGTAACGCTTCAAAGACCATCGTGTTCATCATCACGCCCAGCTTGTCAAGAGATGCTTGAAGCGCATCGATCATCTCAGTGCGATATGGATCTTCTACATCGTACTGATGACGTGCAAAATCAATTAAATCTAGTTGGAGGTGATACGGATACAATCTGATATTCTGCAGCAGGTGCACCACATAGGGTACTGCCACCTCTTCGTACTCCGAAAATCTTGTCAATCTAGTCAGGAAATAGAATTGACCAGGTGTCTCCGCATTCAACCAGGCTTTCTTGAGGGCTACACCGAATTCTCGGCCCTGCTGGCTACACTTTAATAAGTGTCCGCTATGGATAAAGTTGAAAAGTTGCGATATACCCGCAGCGTGGTGTATGACATAAGCTTGGGAGAAGAGCGCATGGCGAAGCGGGATCTTCCTAAGTTTAGCTTCACTAGAAAATTCTCTCGCAGCGTTTGCTATGGCTTCGTCCATGTATTTACATGCATCCATGACGGCATCGAAATATTGCCCTTCAGTTAGAGACTGACCAATAGCTTGAAGATAGCTGTGGCAATCCTTGATATCGGGGCGAAGCGAAGTGCCAACTACAGTCACGCCGTCCCATCCCTCGCCGGTCAGCTCAAACTCGATGCCCTGTGCCTCAGCAACCATGCCATCAAGGATTGTATCTATCCTACACTTCACAATGGATTGAGCCAGGACTCCGCATTCACCTTGGCAACAGGAGGTCAGGAGATCCTGGTCCTTACTCGTCTCAAGAACACCTTGTGCTACACGGTCGTCTTCAACACTACCGATGATGAATGACCGAGAAGAATGAAAACGTGGTGAATTTAGAGCGGATTGAATCTGTGAGACGTTGTTACCGGCACTGCGAATAACCGCCTCCGCAGCAAAAGCCGCATAGAACAATTCGTGCACAAAGCTCACTCTATCACCACGCAAAGAGAGAAGTTGTGAGCAAAACAGAACATCCCGGGCCTCGCGGCTGAGACCAACAGAGTCACCGAGCCTGTCAAATTCTCTAATGGAAAGACTGAAGCAGGCCCTTGTAGCAAGAACACTTGCAAAGGCGCTCAGGACACGAATGCCCTCGCTCGCCGCAATTCCCAGTTTGATCCTCGAATACGCATCGAAGAGTGCGAATCTGCTTGCGCCCACAGTCAACAACGAACCAGCTTTCCCCACGAGCTCGGCCTCCAGCCCTGAGCGTGCAGCCTGAAGAAGACCCGTGCAGTTTCCTGCCCGATCACCCAGTTCTTCGATCCTCGCAAGCGACGCCTTGAGTTCATCTGACGGACGCATGACGATGATAGTTTTCATTGACAGTATTTCTGAGCGAAACAAATCTTGCTGTGAGCTAACGACAAGTCCAGCCCCAAAGCGCAACGCAAATGCTTTAAAGCTTCTTGTCAAAGCGACCTTGAGGTCATCCCTGCATTCATTGTAGCCATCGATGAAAAGCATGATCCTTTTACCAAGAAGCTTACTAGCACTAACGATGCTACGCGCTGAGCGGGAATTCAAGAGGGCAACCTCCCTGTCGAGAAGGTCCTGAAGCTGCCCCTTAAAATCCTTTGCGGAAACGAAGATTGGAATGCAATTTCTTTCTAGACACGATATAGCACAAGCAGTAGTCAGAAGGGTTTTTCCACAACCCGATGGCCCACGGATCAAAATGCCTTCAGCACTTCCAGAGGCCATTGATTGCACATCTGTAAGCGCAACGACAGACGCTTCATGCTCGTACTGATCACCCAAGAGCTTAATGGCTAGTGGGCCATAGAACTCAGCAAAGGCCGTGATGTATTTGGCACACGACCTAGTCGCCGTCAACATCCGTTCATTCAACGCAGCATCAACGCTTTCGAAAGCTTCCAAGCACAATCGTCGAGAAAGTACTTCACACTGTTCTTCCGTAAGGATCGCCCCCGATCGTTGAGTCAACATTTGTGCGATGTCCTGTTCACTGCCAACCGCAGCCTTGAAGTCGCCTGAGGTCACACACGAGCCAACCGGAATATTTGGCATAATTGCGACAAGTCCATTTGGATACCCATCAACCCTTGTGACCCGCTGCATTTCATCACGCAACGCGTTCTTGGCCCCCAACACTTGGTCATAGGCGTTTCCGATTTTTTTCGTACCATAAGGACCGCGTTGCTCCCATGGTCCGTTCATACCTCCTCGTATGGGTTGGGTATACCCTTTCGCTTCAATGACAAGTGTCGTTGTCTCAGTGAAGATTACGAGATCTAGCTGGCGACCAGAAACATTGAAGTTTGCAAAAACATAGGCCCAGCAATGTGATTGCATCAACACCGCGTAAGCCGCCCGGAGGGAATCGAGTTCGGACTGGTGCTCCAGAGGGCTACCAATGAATATGCGGATGCGAGGGGGCGAAGCTGGGCCCGTAGTCATTGCGACCTGCCCGGTGCTCTTCGGGAAAGGTAGCGACAAAGAACGCCACTGATGCCCACCATCAGTTCAGCCTCTTCGAATTGAGGGGGCTGTCCTTCCGTTAGGTGACGACCGTGGTTGGAAGTGTACCCCCATGCCTTCTCAACGATCTGATCGATGGGCGCAGGAAAAATGCCTGCGTTGCGCTGAACAAGCTGTCCCAGAGTATCTTTACTCCCGGTCACGTCGCGCGCCACACACTCGAGTGCTGCCATAGCGTGCTGAATAGCGCCGGTTGTTTCCGGCTGAGGACGTCGGGAGAGATCGTTCAAAGCTTCATGAAGCTCATTTGCCGCCGTAATTCGCTTCTGCTCGCGCAGTATCGTCTGACCTTGACGGACAGCGACTTCGAATATCTCGGTGCCGCGCATCTCGACCCGGTTGCCGATAAGCTGCCAACCGACACCAGCAACACGAAAAAACCGGTTCACCTCTTCGGCGTAATCTTGGCCTCTGCATGCACATTCGTCTGCAAGTTTTTCGATCAGGTCATAGATCTCGAACCATTCGCAGTCGTCGATTAATTCTCGGACCTCACTATCGATGTTAGGGATCTCTGACCAATTGTCCCTGTTGGGGGCACGAAAGAGTATCTGACACAAAAGAGTTCTGAGATTACTTGGCTTGAGACCGCATTGGTAGGCGATCTGGACCACCGCGTCCCGCACTTCCTGTGGCGCGTCATTCCTGATTTTGATTTCCGCGTCGGGACGAACGAGTCCTCGACGCCGTGAGAATAAGTCCATGTGATCTTACTCCTGTCTCAAAACTTAAAGGATGCTTCCGACATTATTTTCAGGTCAGTTTGCCCGGTTCCTTTAGCGCATTCGACTGCCCCCGTAGGTAGTCATAGCGGTCGTCGACGGCGGCCTGTACACCAATATCATCTCTACGAAGTGCGGTTCAGTCAATGTCGAAAAATCAGTGCGCGGCTATACGCAAGGTGAGAATAGATTGGTGCGCGATCAGTCACGTTTCACTCAAATCAGCTCGGCTTCAAGGTATGGTGAACGGCCATTAGAGCTGAAAACGGATAATAACACTTCAAAAACCTACCACTGAAACAAAGCAAAGGACGGTGTGAGCCGTCCAGTGTCGCAGGCGAAAAATTAATTGCCTTGTTAGCTATCTAGCCAACAACTGTTTGGACATGCTTCATTACCCTTGCCGATAGTTCAAAAAGATCCTTAGCGCTTATTTCATGCTTTTCGGAGAGCTCGAATACACTTTTTGTGTCATTTACTCGTCGTGTACCTGGATCAGGATAGCGGCCAGCCCATCTCACAAAGTGTGTAAGCCCTTTTAATATTGCTAACTCTTTATCACTCAAATTGGGAATGAAATTAGCTAATTTATCGAGATTGTGGTGAAAATGTTCATTCTCTTGCCTAGTAAACTCATCCACTCCCAGCTTGATTAGAATCATAGCTTTCAAGCAAACTTCTAGGCTATAACCAACCAGCATTAAAGCTACGGCATGATATTGACTATGGCATATGGTTCTAACGCCCTCAGGCATACTTTCAAAATTTGACGGCTGGCGAACTAGGCAAACAGCCGCTTCAGATAGTGCATGAGCATGACTTAACCAAAGAATTGGATTTTTAAGATCTGCAGCTGTTGGAGGTTTCGTAATATCTATGGCTAAGCCGTTCTTAGTCGCTAACGCTCCCCATTTGTGCCACGCTAAAGCACTATAACCAAATGGATCCTTGGAAAATGCATCTTGGTCTGAATACATAAATGACTCCTTCGGTAACTGACGAACACAAGTTTACTTGCTTTGTTATATGTTTTTTCAAGAACGAAAATTAACTCTAAGCATAACCTCCTCTAGAGTTTTACAATTTCTGGCACCACATCAATCGAGCAACATTTGAGCAACCCAATAGAAGGAGACGCAAAATTTAGCCATTAATTTATTGAACATTTCGGCTTCTAAAACGGCAGAAGAGATGTTTACCGGGGTACTTGAAAATGCCCGCTCCTGGCACGAGACGAACAGGCGGCAAGATTTTAAGGTTTTGCTCTAAGCAAGTATCCTTTGCAATTTCTTAAGTGCGACATAACTTTGTGTTAAGGGGATTGGATATCGCTTCACATCATGTCATACGATACAGTAGTATATACATTAAAATTGTTTAACCAATTGATTAACAAGGTCTTAAATTTTATTTTGAGGAGTGCTTCTTGACAAACTCCGCCTAATACTGTATCGTGCTCAAAGAGTGAATTTCGCTAGTGCATCCATAGGTTCGATTCCTATGCCTACATTCCTCATCGCAGCTCTCCCAATAATCGCATTTATCCGTTACCTCAACGTGTTACTTAACGATTACGTCAGCAAGGAGAAGCTTATGAGTAAATTATTCCGCCATGTATTATTATATGTATCTTGTTTCATTGAAACCGTATGGGCTGGGGTGATAAGTGTAGTAGCTGGTCTGATGACAGGCGGTGTCCAAATTATTTTGGCACTAGCTAAATACTCTCAATTTCTCTTCTTTTCATCCAAGGTAGTCACGTTATTTCCCCTCATAAAAACACCTTTTAATCAATAAATTAAATTATTTTTCTCATGATTTTCTCTGCTTTAGCATTCATTGTCACCTTTTTATACCCAGCCTGACCTTATCCCCGTTCTTCAATACACCATAAAATTAGCAACGTCCGCTTCTGGCACTGAGCGGGCCGGCCCGAAGATCGGTGTCCGCTGTGAGCGAGGAGCAGACATTCTGCCTTCTGAAAAGGTTCACAGTAATGACATTCCTGACAAAATTGAGGTCGCGGGTATTTACATGCGATTTCTGCCTACCAGGCCAGATATACCGTCACCTGCTGGCGTTGAGATGGCCGTCTTCATGTCCCCACGTTATTGATATAAGCCTGTAAGCCTGCTGCGAGAATATCGAACACCGTTTTACAGGCCTTACTGTGCCGCAATTCCTCATGCATCACCAGCCAGGTGTCGAGATGAAACGCAAAGAAATCAGGCATCAATCTCTCTAACGGAACAGGGAAATCGGCCAGTTGAACCTGACACATCCCTATGCCTGAGCCTGCGCGGATAAGGTTCAATTGCGCTACATCACTGTCAGTGCGCACGGTAAAGCGTTCACGATTTAACTGAGGAAAGTGTTTCAGTGCCTGTAAAATAAAGGGCGTCGTTTTATCAAAGCCCACAAGCGTATGGGTGAACAACTCGTCAATACTTTCCGGTGCGGCGTGGCGTGCCAGATAGGACGGCGAGGCATGCAGACCAATTTCAATACTACCCAACCGACGCGCAATCAATTGTTCCTGCATCGGTGTGCTCATACGTACCGCAATATCCGCTTCCCGGTTCAACAAATCCTGTATTCGGTTAGACAGCACCAGTTCAAGGGTAAGTTGCGGATAATCTTCTTTAATTCGTGCAATCAGAGGTGGCAGCACTTCCGTGCCGATAATTTCGCTCGCAGATACGCGAACCACGCCATGTAACCCGGCGGAGTGGGCACTGAAGCTGGCCGCCGAACGCTCAATCATACTGGCCGTGTTTTCCATTGCTTGCGCATGGCCCTGAATCGCTACCGCCGCATCCGTGGCCTGCAGGCCAGTCTGAGAACGTGTAAACAAAACCAGACCAAGGGCGGATTCCAGTGCCGCCACGTGACGCCCCGCTGTGGGCTGGGTGATGGCAAGCATGCGTGCCGCTCCCGACAGGGAACCTTCTTTCATCACCGCCAGGAAGGTTCGATACCATTCCCATGGAATATTTAGTTTCATACAAAAATGTATACCTGCAGCATTAAGTTATGCAATTACATTTATCTGATGCGGTGATTACTATGTCAAGCACACAATCTGACACAGGTAAAAAAATGAAAAGTAAAAATAAGGTGCTCATACTGGGCGCAACAGGCGGGATCGGTAGCGAAATTGCCCGTAAGCTGATCAGTGACGAATGGGATATTCGCGCCTTGCGCCGCAGTGCCCAGAAGAGGGAAAGACACGGGAGCATTACGTGGATAACCGGTGATGCATTGAACGCAGAGCAGGTCGCGTCTGCCACGTCAGAGTGTAGCGTGATTGTCCACGCCGTTAATCCGCCCGGTTATCGCAACTGGGAAGAGCTGGTTTTGCCAATGTTACATAACACGATCAGTGCGGCGGAGCGAAATGGTGCATTAATCGTTCTCCCGGGTACAGTTTATAACTACGGCCCAAATGCTTTCCCACTCCTACTGGAAGACTCTCCCCAAAACCCTGTCACCAAAAAAGGGGCCATACGGGTGCAAATGGAGAAGGCACTGCTGGCCTACACGCAACGAGGTGGAAAGGTGTTGATTTTGCGGGCCGGTGATTTCTTTGGTCCTGATGCAGACAACAGTTGGTTTTCACAAGGATGGGTCAAACCGGGCCAACTCCCGCGGGTAATTAAAAACCCGGGTAAAGCTGGAACGGGCCATCAGTGGGCTTATCTGCCTGACGTCGCGGAAACCCTTGCTGCGCTCCTGGCACGAAGGGATCAACTCGAACCGTTCGCCCGGTTTCATATGCGAGGGCATTGGGATCCTGATGGCACGACGATGGCCACAGCCATACAGCGTGTCGCGCAACTTGCTGATGTTAAAGCGAAGGTGAAATCGTTTCCTTGGTGGTTCATCTTTGCGATGGCACCTTTCAATACCACATTGCATGAAATGCTTGAGATGCGATATTTGTGGGAACAGCCAATATATATGGATAATTCCAAACTGCACGATTTTCTGGGATTCGAACCACATACACCCCTTATTGAGGCCGTGCATACGACGTTAATGGGTTTGGGCTGTATTAATCATTCCGCAGGAATGCGTTCTTGAGTAGGTGAGTGGATTATTTCAAGTCCGCTTCTGGCACATAGCAAACTGTCAACCCAGAGTGTTGTTTACCGGGTGGTATTAAATTCCCGTGCAATGGCGCTGATACTGATCCCGGCGCTTATACGTGTAATCGCAGCAAGTTGCTGTTCTTCATCCAGTGCTGAAGGACGACCAAATCGCTTCCCAGCTATTTTTTCCCTTGCAATACTTGAGTGCGTGCGCTCAAGCAACAGATCCCGCGCAAATTGCGCCACAGCAGAAATCTTCGACATCATCGTGAGAAGCAACTCAATAATCGGCTCAGGCCGGTGTTTTACATTTTTGGGCTGACTGTTCACGGGAAGTGACCAGTTGGGGTGAACTCATCACCAACTAATCACCGGTTAATATATTGTTTTTAAACAACTAAAACCAAAAGTAAACAGTGTGACCAGTTTTTCTATAAATCTTTTTTTTCTGAGCGGGATGCCGGGCTCGATCTATCATGAGGTAGATCCAAAAACAGACTCATTTAAGGGATAGCTGCTGATGCCGGATTCTAAAATCATCCTCTAAATCGGTGTCACTTTCCTGCATTGGTATACGTTTAGGTATACCCAACAAATCTGAACTCGATTTTTATCAATGATTACAACTAACTAATCAAGTTATTCAGATTCCCCCAGCCCCAAATAGGTCACCGGTGACCCCAGATAGATCCGGTGGCAATAACGAAAAAGCCCGCAATTCACGTTGCGGGCTTTTTTGTGTCTGTAGCGCAGACTGGTCGTTAGTGATCCAGATAGAGATAATGCAGCCAGCTGGTCATGCGCAGCAGGACTTTGCGCATGATGGAAAGATGCTCAAAGTGCTCGGTGTAGACCGCAGCCTGTGCGGTAACCCCATCGGGCAATTTGTCCAGCGCGGGAACAGGGTCTAAATCGATCATTACGTAAACCCCCTCCTGCTGAGCGCCAACGTTTAGCCCTTGCATAACACCACTGGCCTGATAGCTGCCGTCGGGGACTATCGGCAGCACCCGCGTGACCGAGCCGCCATAGATTTTCCCCGGCAAGCCGTTAAATACCACCTCGGCTTTATCGCCCTGGGTTAAACGCAGGATCGAGTTTTGACGGAATACCGCCACCACCTGCCGTTTTTGCTGCGGAATAAAAATCATCACCGGCTTGAACGGCAAGCGCACTGCGGTGGTGCCAGGCCGAGCCAGCACCTGGGTAACATAACCCTCGCTGGGTGCTCGAATGGTCGTTTGTTCCAAATTGTAGGTCGCTTCCGCAATCTGTGATTTCAGGCTGGCAATGCGGGCGTCCTCACCGTTGTAGTGGCCCGAAAGCCGCTCCTGCGCCTGCTGATGCTGAGCTTTGGCAGCCTGCAGCGCTGCAGATTGCGCTTGATACTGCTGCCGGGCATGATTGATGTCTTGTTCAGAGAAAGGGTTAACTGCCATTGCCGCGCCTTTGGCGTAACGCTGATAATCCTGGCGCGTGCGTTCATACTCGGCATAAACCCGCTGCACATTGGCCGAGGACTCATTTAGCGTAGCCTGTCGTGTTCTGACATCCGCCTGCGCGCTGGCAAGATCTGCCTGCAGCTTGTTCAGCCGGGCACGGTAGCGGGTATCATCCAGGCGAAACAGCACATCGCCCTTATGCAATAGCACATTGGTCTTATCCGTAACCTCGGCAATCACTCCCGATACCTGGGGAACAATGGGCACCGAAACAGCGATTTTCTGCGCCCGGTAGGTATAAGGATGGTTGTAATTCATCCCCAGAATCAAAGCTCCTACGATAAAAATGCCGCCCAATACCGCGGTCGGCACGGTCCATTTATTGATGGGGATACGGAACAGTTTGAAAACGCCGTAGCTCAGCGCTACGTAGCTGAGAATAATTAAGAGATCCATACCCTTTCAACACCCTTTATTGGACGACGAGCTTTCATCCGCAGCGGGCATCTGCATTCGCTGCAACTCGCTTTGTAACTGATGAATTCGCGCTTGCAGCACTTCAGGGTGTTCGGCCTTCTCGCTCATGCCCCAGCCCCGCTCTGGCCGATATAACGTCGCCCAAATCCACAGCAGTGGCCAAATAGCATGCAGGGTAAACAGGCTGACCCAGCCTGCAACGTGAATGGCATCCTGATGGGGATGTTGCCGTTTTTTGGCCAGCAAATAAGGAATATCGTGAATAATTATCACGCCGTAAAATAAAATCAAAAACACGGCGATCAATACGCCTAAAGCAAAATAATCTAGAAACATGCTACACCCTGGCTGGTAACGCTAAATAACGCATCGAGGCTTATGTTGTCTTATACTCTTTGATATCTTTGGCAATGATATCAATGGCATTTTTAACATCGTCCACGGTGAGTTTTGCCTTTTCATTATTCAAATTATTTCCGGACGCTTTGCGCACCACTTTGATAACCGGCTGATTAGTCGAAGCATCGATAAACTCGCCTTCCATATACACAGAGCTCTCCATGGTGCGGTGACCGGTTACGCTCTGTGTTGCCGCCACCAGTAGCGTGATTGGCAGTACCTCATACACCTGAAGCCCTTTTTTATGGGTATCGATAGCCGTTATAGCCCCTCGGAAAATAAGCGTATTTTCACGTGGCACATCTTCTAAGATAAAATGGGATGCCATAGACTGCTTAAACTGCTGGTTGGTGTAGTTCAGGATATTATCAAGTGCGCGCTGGCTTACCATCTCAGTGGGTTTCGGACGCGGGAAATAGATCATCGGCTGATAAACCAAATATTTATATTTAGAATAGTCAACGTTAGTTTGTTTCCAATATAAAACGTCCTTACCGGAGGCCGATTTCCCCTGGGTAATATCATTGTAATTATTCAGGAACGTAGAATACTTTTCTTTTTCGGTGACCTTGGATGAACAAGCGGCCAGAATGAATACCAAGGGCAAAATGGCCGCACGTTTTTTTCTCATCATAACTTCCAATATTAATTTAATAAGCAATAAATAATTAATCGAAATAGTACCCGCTAGTGACTGATAAGTCATATGACAATACAGGCAAAAATGTATATCATTTTTGATATACAAAATCAGACTGGCGCGTAGAGTGAAATCAAAAGACTTCAAGATCGACGAACTCAGGATCGTTCGCTGCATTGCCGAAACGGCCAGCGTCAGCAAGGCCGCTCAGCGGCTAGACATGCCACAGTCAAATGTGTCGCGCACCCTGACGGCGCTGGAGCGCCGGCTTGGCCTGGAGATCTTCTTACGCACCCCGCGCAGCTTGTCGCTAACCGAATTTGGCGAACAATTTTTACGCCGAGCCACTCAGCTGTTAGATGAGCATAACGATCTGCTCGATATATCAGGTACCTATAAACGCAGTCTGAATGGCATGGTGACGCTGGGCGCACCTATTGGTATCCATTCATTCCTGACCCGTTATCTGCTGCCGCCGCTGTTACGCGAATCGCCGGAGCTGATCGTCGATTTGGTCACCCGCAATCCGGATGAACGTGAGAAGAAGTACGGTGCGGTATTCGACAGTGACTGCGATCTGTTGATCAGTTTCTTCCAGCCGCAAAATGAAAGCCTGATCGCCAGGCCCCTGACCCGTTTTCGCGTCGGGTTATTTGCCTCACCGGACTATATCGCAAACGCCCCTCTTGTCGAGCCAGAGGAGCTGACAGCGCATCGCTGCATTACCTTGCGGGTGCTGGGAGGGAGCCACAATACCTGGAGCTGTTATAGTTCTCAGGGCCAATTGATGCAGGTAGCAGTCACCGGCAGCAGCATATGCGACAATATTCTGCCGGCCATCGAGCTGGCAAAACAGGGGCTTGGCATCGTCTATGCCCCTTATTACTCCGTCGCTTCTGCGCTGGAATCGGGGTCACTGATGCCTTGCATTGAACGTGAGCGCTGTATCGATATGCAAGCCTTTCTTATTTATCGCCAGCGTGGAGTATTACCCCACAGGGTTCAGGTGATGATGGACAGCATCATGCATAACATGAAATTGCATGAGCAGCGCCTGATTTAGCGATAACGGCCACAAACACTAAAAGCAAAACCCCGCCGAAGCGAGGTGATGCTGTTCGTCTTTCCGAACCGTCGACAGTTACTCGTTTACCGGTCTTTCCCGATCGTCACTTCGCTCGCAACCTGGTCGCGTCGCCAGAGCAGACAGGCACGCATGCCCTGAAGGCGGCACAGGCTTACGAACATGTAGCTTAAAACCGGTATCCACCGCCCAGTAAAGCCTGGCTGGAGATATCTTTATCCACCATTGGGCTATCGGTGATTTCACTGCTCAGCTGCACGGCACGCACTGACGCCAAGGCATACCAATGTTCGTTAAACTGGTAGTTGGCGCTCAGCTCCACATAAGGGCTCCAGCTCTCTCCGGCCGAATACGTTGAGAAACCGCTGCTTTTTGCCTCCGCATGGCCAATGCCATAGTAGTAATCGTTCTGGTTACCGTTGTTGTAGACCGCGCCAATACCGGGAACAAGGCGTAGCTTGCCCGCCTTGATTGGATACAGGAAGGCCACGTCCCCTACCACACCGTTACTGTTATCAAGGGTATCACCAGCCAGCGAGGCGCGAATAACCCCCCATTTCTCTTTATGGGTGAAGGCCATCCCGGCCATTAATGTGCCATCGCGCTTATCCAGCTTTTTCATTTGGCTGTTATTGCTATCATCCGGATCAAAACCCAGGGGGGAATAATAGGTGATGATCGAAATCTGATCCTTTGGCATATTCAGCAGATAATATCCCGCCGCCAAAGAGTGAATATAAAAGTTCCCTTTCTCATAGTTTAACGTGGGCAATCCCTGGGTTTTAGCATCGGTATCAACATAACCATAATCATTCACCATCGCAGCTGCCCCTAAGGACCAGCTCGCTGCAACTGAAAAAGGCGAATAAATAAGGTAAGCGAAAATTAGCGAAAGAGAAATACTAAACTTACTCCCCCTAATGCGAGGAGTTAGAAAATCTGAGCACGGTTTCATTATTATCATCCATAGTGGGAGCATCAAACGCCGTGCATACTACTCCACCAGGGTAATTGTCTGATAGCGGCTTAAGTGTCCAAAAATGCACACCAGGCAACAAATTGATTTTTAATCATATTCACCCTATTTTACCATTCACTGCCCGCCACCACCCACCAGACAGAGCCGCATAATTGCATAGCTACAAGGCATAATATAGTATGCGGAAAAATTCGACCCTGGCTTCACCGTAATAAATTTACGCCCCTGGAACATGACATTATGGAAACAGACGTTCCCTTCACTCTTGGGAAAAGAAACTCAGCCACTTTATTTAATAAAGATGATAAGCCGATAGAGCATATATTGGCGATTAAGCATGCCTTAATGCCCTATGGTAAAAAATGTTCTTTTCCAGCGGGCAAAAAAATTCGCTTATTTCACAATGGCATTCGGCATTGGTTCTTGCTCCAGTCCGGTGAAATGTCCGCATGCCGCGACAGTGATGGTTTGAAAATAGCCAACTTTAGAGAACCCTCGCTCGCCGGTATCGCGGAAACCTTCTTCCCTAAAGAGTTGATATTTTTCCTGGCCGAATCACCGGTTGAACTGGTGATGTACCAGGAAAGTGATGTGCTGGAAACGCTGGCACGGGAAAACCTTTGGCAAAACTTAGTGCATATACAAGCCTATGTCATCCAAGTTCTGAGCATCCGCGACAGGTTATTGTCAGGCAACGATGCCTACGAGGTTGTCTGCAATCACTTGCTGATGCTAATGAATGAAAAAGAAGCCTTTCGCTTATCCACCACGGTTCCGCGCTATATTCAGCAACGAACGCAGCTCTCGCGCAGTGGCATCATGAAAATATTATCTGACCTGCGCAAGGGAGATTATATTACCGTCGAAAAAGGTATTTTGCTGGCGGTTAACCGGCTGCCAAAGCGTTATTAACTGGCTATCAGAGCCAGTTAATCCTCTTACAGATCCCGTGTATACACTCGCGAAGCCTCACCCCAGGGGTGGTAACCCAACCCATTAAAGGCAAATCCCTGTTTCTCGTAGTAGCCTTCCAAATCGGTACACAAATGCAACCGTGGGAAACCCAGCTGGCGAGCCTCATCCGCTACATGGTTAATCAACAACGTGCCGTAACCGCGGTTACGGTGGGCCTCCTCCACATACAGCGCGCACAGCCATGGATAGAGTTCACCGCGGCTAATGAAATCATTGGTGATTAATCCTGCGCACCCCAGGATCTGACTGTTATCCACCAGCAAATACCACTGCGGTAATGGATTAGCCGCACCGATGCAACGAGTGATGGCATCCTCATACATCATCAACGTTTCTTGCGAAGCCCATTGTTGTTGGAAATAACCGATCGCTTGCTGTTTAAACTCGGGGGACTGACGCACCGAAATAATCTTCATATCTTTTCCTGAGGTGATTTTTCATTCTTTTTCTGGCGTAAAATTATGCGGCAACCCGTGGAGGTTAGCACGACCTTTATCATGGAAATCAGCAGGGTGGGCAGATAATATGGCAACGCTGCCCCTTAACCGGCAGCGATTTCACCAAAACAGGAGTCATTATGACGCAAAATATTTATGACAATCAGGCCTTCTTCGACGGCTATGCCCAGCTCAGCCGCTCGGTGAACGGGCTGGACGGCGCACCGGAATGGCCGACTATCCGCAGCATACTGCCGGATTTGCACGGCAAGCGGGTAGTCGATCTCGGGTGCGGCTACGGGTGGTTCTGCCGCAGCGCTCGTGAACAAGGTGCCGTAAGCGTACTGGGGTTGGACGTCTCAGAAAAAATGCTGGGTAAAGCGCAGTCGATGACCCAGGATGCCGGCATTGAATACCGCCAGCAGGATCTGGAACAGCTTCAGTTGCCGCAGGCGTCTTTTGATATCGCCTACAGCTCACTGACGCTGCACTACATCGAAGATCTGGCGCGGTTGTTCGCCACGGTTTATCAGGCGCTGGCGGCTGGCGGGCAGTTTATCTTCACCGCCGAGCACCCCATTTATACCGCACCGCAGCATCAGGGATGGTGGGCCGATCAAAACGGGCAGAAGTCGTGGCCGGTTAACGGCTATCAGCAGGAAGGTCAGCGGATTTCAAATTGGTTGGCAGATGGGGTCATCAAGCAGCACCGCACGCTTGGCAGCTACGTAAACTTGCTGATCCGGCAAGGCTTCGTCATTAGCTATCTGAACGAATGGGGTCCTTCGGCTCAACAAATCGCAGAAAACCCGGCGCTGGACGAAGAAAAAGAGCGCCCAATGATATTTATTCTCGCCGCTCATAAACCTGCTTAATGCTTCTTTTCCGCAATAAATCCTGAACACATCCAATATTGGGGAGGCTGCCTCCCCCCAATGGCTTAGGCCGCGGTTGCAGGCATCGGCGCCGCTATCACGTTCTACTCGCCGATCGGCAAATAGCCCTGCCACAGCGGTTGCGCCGCTTTACCCTGCGCATTGGCCTGCAAATGTACATGGTATCCCTGTAGTGACTGCAACAGCAGGCAATCGTCCACCTCAGCCAGATCATCCTTATGCTGCTTGAAGCTGCCGGTCAGTAGCGTCTGCTTGGCTTTTTCTTTGGCTTCATCCGCACTGTGCGCGACAAACAGGCCAAACTCGTGCAGCTCAGCCAACTCGTCACTGCGATAACCGCCCACGTTAACGAAGAACAGCTTCTCCGGCCCGACGAACGGCTCAGTCTTCAGCGCCACGTCATAGCCATCCGCCCATTCAATACGCGCATAGCCATCAACATGCACCTTGTTCTTATCGCCAAACCATTTCTCGCGCAGCAAGGGATAAGCCTGTTCTGGCCGCTCCGCTGCAACGAATTGTACGTCGTGCAATTCGATATTGGCACCCGGTGCGGTGCCGCCCACATAGAACATCAATAATCCCGGCATTAGATTGCTATCCCCCTGTTTTAATAGTCGTTATGTAATATATTATATAGCGATTATTATGCAACCAGCACTGCCACAAAGAGCGAGTTCGCTATTGGGGGGAAAGCTTATCAGCATGGATTACGCGCAAAAACCGCAGGTTCCGGCCAACGCAGTGATAGCAACTTTGGCATGTGCTGAGCAGCGGGACGTGGTTACGCCCCGCTAGATTTCAGGCGCGTATATCCTGATATTCTGGCGTGGTGTCGAATTCGTGTTTGGCGAACGGGCATAACGGAATGATTTTGCGGTTTTCCGCGCGCATTTTGGCGACCACCAGCGCCACCAACTTTTTACCTACCCCCTGGCCTTTTAGCACTTCGTCAACCCAGGTGTGATCAATGATGGTTAATTTATCGCCGCTGGGCACAAAAGATATCTCGGCAATCATCTTCCCCTGCTGATCGTTTATATAGAAACGCTTTTCATCTTCCAAAAATTTAAGATCCATAGAATTTATTCCTATAAAAAAGTGCGTAACTCTCGGTTGTCGCTACAACAAAGCCAATATTAGTCTACTCTTTAATCAGTAACACAACATAATTGTGACAGTGGCTGAGGAGTTCAAAATGGGTGAAAGCTCAAAAGACGGCGTTATTCTGCTATCCCGAATATTGTTGATGATCCTGTTTATCATATTTGGCTGGATGAAGCTGGTTGGCTTTGGTGCAACCGTCACGGCAATGGAAGGGTATGGTACGCCCATGCCTTATTTAGCGGCGATTATCGCCGTGGTGGTGGAGTTCTTTTTCGGCATTGCGCTTATTCTTGGGTTATTTACCCGCCCTATCGCGGTTATTTTTGCCCTTTACGTACTCGGCACCGCGTTTATCGGCCACCCATTCTGGAAAATGACCGGCATGGAAATGATGGGCAATGAAATAAACTTCTTCAAAAACATCAGCATTATTGGCGGGCTGTTGCTGCTGGCGGTCACCGGCGCCGGACGTTATTCGCTGGATTATAAATTCTTCAATAAATAACCCCCACCAGCCGGTGGCCTCGCTACCGGCTGGCCTTCTGTTGCCCCGTTTATCGACTACGTTTGGCGTGACGTTCGAAGTTATCGGCTTTCGCCTGTGCAGATTTGCGCAACGTCACGTAGCAGGCACCCTCACCGCCATCACGCGGCAGCGCCCGACAAAAAGCCTGCACCTGCTCAAACTGGGCCAGCCACTTGGCGACATAGCTGCGGATCACGTTGGCATGGCTTTCATCATCTCGCCCACGGCCGTGAACGATCAGCAGCGAACGCAGACTTTGCTTTTCCGCCTGCACAATAAAGCGGAACAGAGCTTGCCGACAGGCCTCCACCGGCTGTTTCAACAGGTTCAGACTGGCCTGTGGCGGGTAGCGGCCATGGCTCAGCTTGTCGAGCACGCCCTGTTGAATGCCCTCGCCTTTATATTCCAACGGTTGCTCACAGGGGATCAGTTCGAGAAAGCCGGTACTGAGAAAGTTTTCCTGCTGCAGCGCCTGCGCTTCACGGCGCGCGCGCTTATCCATGGTCTCCTGCGGCTTCAAGTACAACGTCTCGGGACCACGGGATAACGGAATGACATCCGCCATCGCCTGTTCAAAAAAATCTTTGTCTTGGTTGCTCATCTCAAAGCCACTCTTGGACACTAAGCCTTTCATGCCGGAATAAGCCTGATTGTAAGACCCACAGCTCCGGTTGCAAGCCGGGAATTTTCCGCAATCGTCGTCAACGGGTGAGGTTCTGTGCAGTTTTCGTTATACTGCAAAACCATTATTGAGTGCCGCAAAGGATCGATCCCATGAAAATGCGCGAGCTGGAAACCCAGTTTCAAAATGCCATGAGTGAGTTGCAGGCCAGCTTCGAAAAGCAGCACCGTGAATGGCAGCACAGCTATCAGGCCCTGCAGCAGTTGCTGGAAGAGGCTAAACAGCGCGAAGTCGCACTGCGTATGCAGAACGAACAGTTGGTACGCAAGCTGAGCACCGCCAGTTCAGTGCCGGAGCAGCACGCATTGGTGAAGCAAATTAAAATGCTGGGCGCCCATCTGGACGCACTGGCCAAAGATGCCGCCAGCTTCAACCACCACCTGCGCAATCAGCAGCGGGCAGCCGACAATTTCAGCGGCGAACAGCGTTGACACCGGGCGCTGTCCTGCAGCGCCTCCTGCCAAATACTGGCGTTCCGAGAGTGTAATAAATCATAAATGACCTGGATCATCATCGCTGCCCTGATCGTTGTATTTATTATTGGTTACCGCATTCTGACTTCCGATACTCGCAAAGCCATTGACTCTCTGGCCCACCTGTTGAAAGTGAAACCTATGCTTATTGAATCGATGATTCAGGAGATGGGTAGCCGCAACAGCCAGACCTTTATCCGCATGCTGAACAACGGTTACACCGAAGAGATGCACCAGGCGGCCTATTTGCTGTTTATCTATCTGACCTTTATCAAACAGGCAGACGACCACCAGATTGCCCTGTGGCGGGAAACCCTGCTGCGTGCCGGTCTGTCGCCAGAGTTACATGCCGAGCACACCGAAGCCGCGCTGTTTTATTTTGCCGATCTGGATATCGATGCTTTCGAGCTGGCACAGTTCCGCCGCGCCTACAACGAGCGTTTTAACCAGGAAGCCATTGCCAATTGGTGAAGATGTCCCCCGCAGGCGGGGGAGGCATTACAGAAACATGCTGTAGATATAGCGCGAAAGCGCGTCACGCGAGCTGAAACCGTGGGGAATGCCATAACGCGCACTCGGGGTATCGCTGCTTAAATCCAGGGGAAACTCAAGGTACTGATCGCTGGTGCGTATCGGCGAGGTCGGCGTGGCGAAATGCACGCTTTTCTCTTTCAGCGCCGGGTGGATCACCAACGCGGTTCTGCCCATCCGCGCTTCACGATTCACATACACGTAGTGCTCACCCTTGCGGTAACCATAGGCTTGATCGGTGACATAATCACGCTCAAACCCCGTACTCTCCAACACTCTAGCCACTTCATCCGGCCGTAAATACATCGATTTCTCCTCTCGTTCTGGACCGCTGAGCGACCTTACCGTAATCATGAGATGAAACAATAAATTTTTCGGTATAGATGTGGGTTTAGGAATATTCCTTAACTAGGTATTTTGCCGTTTTTGCAACAGCAGGCGCAGCGTCAACATCACGCCCGGAAACACCCTCAGTACCGTAAAATTAAGAGATCTACGGCACGCCCGTACGGCTCATCAACAGCATTTAGCATAGCTCCGATCCAAACCCGGCAAGGGATAACAAAGTATTATTTAAAGCCGCTGTTGTTGCCTGCGCCATTCACTTGGGCTCACACCCTGAATGCGCAAGAATTCGCGGTTAAAATTCGATTTGGTAGTGAATCCGGCCTTTTGCATAATATCAGTCACCGGCTCATCACCGGCGAGCAACCACTGCGCCGCCTGACGAATACGCAGTTGATTCACATATTGCGACACATTCATTCCCGTATGCCGATTGATAGCCTGCGAAACCCGTCGCGCCGGCAAACCCACCTTGCGCGCCAGCCGGGCCAGGTTCAGCTCAGGCTCCAGGTAAAAGTCATCTTGCCGCAGCCGTTGTTGCACCCGCTCAAACCACTCGGCCAGTTGATCCTCATCTTCCCCCCCGCTATCCGCCGTTTCCGATATGACCTCAACCGGGCTTTCCGCAGGTCGGCTGCGCGACAGCACCAGGCATAGGCTCAACGCCACCAACAGATTATCGATCGTTGCCAGCCAACCGGCGTGCCGCCCGTCAAACAGGGAAAAGTCGAGCGCAATCACCCCTTCGGCTACCGCCACCATGATCAGCAAGCCCCCCACACCGCGCCATAGTCGATAGTTCAGCCAACTTTCCGCCAGCGCCACCTGCGGCAAAGCGTTTTCACCGCGCCGCAACGCATACAGCAATGCGGCTCCATACCCCAAATAACCCCCGACAATCATGGCATCCAGCAAAAAGGGCGCCGTCAGGCTGGCCAACAGCGTCAGGCACAGTGGCATCAGATGCCACAGTTCGCGCCGCCGCAAACGGCCCTGGGTACTCACCAAAAACGCGACATAAGCCAGTGAAGGGATCGCCATCGCGCCGAACGGTTGCAGCCCATTGAATTGCGTTATGCCGTAGCCATAACGGATACCCACCAGCAGGCTTTGCCACGCGCACAGCAACAACAATAGCTGAAAGACCCAGCGCCGCGCCGTTGGACGACCGAGGCGATACAGCAGCCCCAGGCACAGCAGACCGAACAGAAATGTGAGAGGAATAAGCGGCATCATCAAGGTCTTGTCGTTTGCACACGGAATCAACAGTGTACTGTTAAAACAATCATTTAACGACCCGGATCGCGATCGAGGTCGCCGGATGGCACCGCCAATGCCACCCTCTCAATCTCGATACCTTGAGGAGTGAAAATGAAAACAACCTTGTTGTTGTTGATGCTGTGGTGCGGTGCTGCGAGCGCGTCCCCCTATCAGGTCGCCACCCACGATGAAACCTTTCAGGCCGGCTCGCGTTCGTTAGTCAGCCGAATTTACTACCCCACCACCGAAACGGCTAAACCGCAGCTCATCGGTGCAAACCCGGTCTTTACCGGCATTGAGAGTCAGCCGGACGCGCCGGCAGCAAGTGGGCATTTTCCGCTGATCGTGATCAGCCACGGCAGCGGCGGCAATAACGCCAGCCAGGCCTGGCTGGCGGCAGCGCTGGCCCAACAAGGCGCGATCGTGGTGGCGGCCAACCACCCAGGCAGCACTACCGGTAACTCGGTTCCGGCTTTATCTGCCGAGCTGTGGTTACAAACCAGCGATATTTCCGCCTTGATTAGCGCCGTCACCACCGACCCTCATTGGAAGCCGATGCTCAACCCTCAGGCGATTGGCGTTATCGGCCACTCCAAGGGCGGTTACAGCACCATTGCAGCTATCGGCGGTAAAGTCCGGCTGAGCGATTTCATCGATGGCTGCCGACAAGCACCGCAGTCGCCCAACTGTCAGTTTTATACACAAGCCAACGTCGCACTGACGAAGCTTTCCGCCAGGGCATTTGACGCCGACTACACCGACCCGCGCATTCGCTTTGCGGTGGCTCTAGATCCCGGCATGGTGCCCTACCTGCTGCCGACCAGCCTGCGTCGGCTCAGCGCACCGTTACTGATCGTCGAGCCACAGCACTTTTTGCCCGACGGCCAGGAACCCGGGCTTGGCGGTGCCACGCTGGCGGCGGATAACGGAAAGCAACCTATTCATGCACTGAGGCTATCCAGCGGCAATCATTTCGATTTCCTGCCGGTTTGTCAGCCCAAAGGCCGGCAAATCCTGGCGAGTGAAGAAGATGATGGGGCGGTGCTTTGCGCCTCTTCCAGCGAACAACGCGAAGCCGTACACCGGCAAACGCTGGCCGCCATCATGGCATTTATTCATCCGTGGCTACCCGCGCCCGCAGGAAATCGATAAACGCCCTCACCTTTTCCGGTACGTGGCGGGTGTTGGGGTATAGCGCATAAATACTCTGCGCAGGAAACTGATGGTCCGTGAGTAGCGGACACAGCTTGCCCTCGGCGAGGGCAGGCCGCACCAGCCATTCGGGCAACAGCGCCACCCCGGCACCGTGCAAAGCAAACGCCAACAGCGCTGCGGCACTGTCGCCCATCAACGTGGCGGCATCTTCCACCTTGAACAGCACCGCCTGGCGATCAGGGGTAATGACCTGCCAACTCAGCGGCGAACTGAGGCGACTGTGGGCAATCCACTGTGCCTGTGCCAGTTGGGCCAGAGACGCAATGGGATGGCGGGCCAGGTAGGCTGGCGAGGCGACCGGCACAATAGCAAAGCTGTCGAGCAGTGCCGCCCGCAGGCTGGAATCCGCCAGTTGTCCCAGCCGGATGGCCACGTCGAAACGCTCTGAAATCAAATCGGCATGATAGGAAGAGGAAACGTGCTGAATGCGCAGGCGCGGATGCAATTGGGAAAACGCCGCCAACGCCGGTACCACCACCTGAGCGCCGTATTCCGGCGTAGTGGTGATGCGCAATACGCCGCTCAATCCATGGTGATCCCGACGTACGTCATCCAAGAGGTTTTCCGCATCCTGCAACAACCGCAGACAACGTTGATAAAAACGTTCGCCGGCGTCGGTCAGTGCCAGCCGTCGGGTGCTGCGCACCAGCAGCGACACCCCCAGTTCGCTCTCCAGCTGTTTGACATTGAAGCTGACCACCGCCTTAGTTTGCCCCAACGCCACCGCAGCAGCGGTGAAACTGCCGGCGTCCACCACGGCCACGAATATAGCCAAACGCTGCAGGTTAAGCATGTTGTCGCCCCTTATTGTCAAAATAATTTTGACAGTGTAATCGCTCGTAGCCGATTTATCCGCACTTTCCCGCCCGTTACACTGCTGGCCTTCAACCGGAGGCACCATGCCCTATCGCATCAAAGTCGCAATCGTCTACCTGCTCGGATTTTTTGTCGATCTGATCAACATGTTTATCGCCAACGTCGCTTACCCCTCAATCGGCCATGCGCTGCAGGCTTCGGTCGGTGAATTGGCCTGGGTCAGTAACGGCTACATTCTCGGCCTGACGCTGGTGATCCCGCTCAGCGCCTGGTTAGCGCAGCGCATTGGCGGACGGCGGGTGTTTTTGCTGTCGTTAACCTTGTTTATGCTGGCAACGGCGGCGGCGGGCTATGCCGATTCCATCGGCGAACTGGTTGGCTGGAGAGTGCTGCAGGGCATGGGCGGCGGGTTGTTGATCCCGATCGGCCAAACGCTGACCTACCAACTGTACCGTAGCCATGAGCGCGCGGGGCTTTCCGCCGCCATTATGCTGGTAGGCCTGCTGGCCCCGGCACTGTCACCGGCATTGGGGGGGCTTATTGTCGACCGGCTCGACTGGCGCTGGGTGTTCTTTGCCAACCTGCCGCTCGCCGCGCTGGCGCTGCTGTTGGCCGCACTCTGGCTGCGTCCTCAGGTACCCGATCCGCAACGTCGACCGCTCGAGATCAAGGGGTTGCTTAGCGCCTGTACGGCCCTGACGCTGATCTTACTGGGCCTCACCCGACTGGGGGAAAACGGGGGCCTTGCGCAAGGCGCGTTACTGTTGGCCGCAGGAGCGATCGCCTTGACCTATTTCCTGCGCCGTAGCCTGCGCATTACCCACCCTTTGCTGAATCTGCGCCTGGTTCAGGATCCGCTGTTGCGCACGTCGATGATGATTTATCAGTGCATCCCCGGCCTGTTTATCGGCGTCAGCCTGATCGCCATGCTGTATTTGCAAAATCAGTTGGGCATGCGTGCCGCGCAGGTCGGCAGCCTGATGCTGCCCTGGTCGCTGGCCTCGTTCCTGGCCATCACGTTGACCGGCAGGAAATTTAACCATTTTGGCCCGAAACCGCTGTTTATCTTCGGCTGTCTGCTGCAAGGGTTGGGCATTTTGGCGCTGTCACAGATTGCGCACGCTGGGGATTACGGATTGCAGGTTGCGGCCTTCGCCCTGATGGGCTTTGGCGGCAGCCTGTGCAGCAGCACCGCGCAGAGCAGCGCCTTTTTGCATATTGCCGATGAGCAATTGGCCGACGCCAGTGCGCTGTGGAATATCAACCGACAGCTCAGCTTCTGCCTGGGTGTCGCCCTGCTCAGCTTGTTACTCAACCTGCTGCTGGAACATTTTACCCCCGCCGTCGCCTACAAAAGTTGTTTTTACCTGGCCGCCGCCAGCACGCTGATCCCCATGCTGCTGTGCCTGCGCATCGCAAACCGCGCCATAGTGCGCCGTCTCAATACTCAACAGGAACACCAATGAACCAATATTTTACCGAAGTGATCGACGCACACGTCGCCATTGAAAACTGGCTGGAAAAAGGGGCCGGAGATGAACAGGGGCTGTTGGCGCGTTTTGATCCCGCCTTCAGCATGATCGCGCTGAACGGCAGCCGACTCGATTTTGCCGCACTGAGCGCTTTTTTCCGTGCGCATCGGGCCGCCAAACCGGGGTTGGCAATCAGCATAGAAGAGATGACGTTGGTGGCCGAATGGCCGACGGGGGCTGTGGTCAGCTATCGCGAGAAACAGAGGCTGCCTGGACAGGCGGCGACGCTGCGCAATTCCACCGTGGTGTTTGAACAAACCCAAACCGGGCTGGGCTGGCGGCACCTGCATGAAACGCCCATCGCGCAGTAATCAGAGAAAACCGTCGGCCAGAAACAGTTCCCAGGCCACGATCAGCCCACACAGGGTGACGGCGCTGAAAATCACTTCGAACAGATAGCGATTGATCATCATGAGCTAGCCCTCAAAAGAAGACACCCGGCCAAGCCGGGTGTCTCAATAACGTCGGGATGATGCGGCCCCCTCAGGCACCGCATTCCTCACTCAATTAAGCGGCTGGAGTTGCTGCTTTTTTGGTGGCTTTGTGGTGTTTTTTAGCGGCCTGAGCTTTCTGCACTGGCGCTTTTTTGTGGTGTTTTTTAGCAGCCTGGGCTTTTTGAGCTGGCGCTTTTTTGCTTACTTTGTGGTGAGTTTTAGCAGCCTGAGCTTTCTGTACTGGAGCTTTTTTGCTTACTTTTTGGTGCTTTTTAGCGGCCTGAGCTTTTTGAGCTGGGGCTTTCTTGGTGGCTTTGTGGTGCTTTTTAGCCGCCTGGGCTTTCTGAGCTGGGGCTTTCTTGGTCGCTTTGTGGTGCGCTTTCTTATGATGAGTGGCTTTAGCAGGAGCCTTCTCAGCAGCAGCTGGCGCAGCGGTAGTGGTGGTTGCAGCCGGAGCAGCCGTTGCCGGAGCTGCAGCAGTATCAGCAGCGAAAGCAACAGAAGACAGACCCATGGTGGCAGCAACGATCAGGGCTAATACTTTTTTCATCTTTAATTCCTCAGAGTGTTTTTTCAGTAAGCCCCGTTGGGCCGTTGAAGCAGATACTAGAGGAATCGATGAGCCGCTTCCGTGAGTGATTGGTTTCGCCGAGTAACCAAATGTACAACACAGACAGGCATCGCCGGTGACGTAATCCCATCAGGTATTTTACCGTGATCGCCGGCACATTTTGAGAAATGGTCTACACTTAAGAGACATGTGTCAAAAACGGAGAGTCGAATGTTTAAGAAATCAGAAAAAGTAGAACGCGACATTGATCAGGACGTCACTCTTTTGGCTGATACATTGGATGAGGTGCTACGTGCATCCGGTGACAAAACCAAAGAGGAACTGAAAGAGCTGCACAGCAAAGCCAAAGGCGTGTTACGCGACGCCCGTGCTCGCTTCAATGGTTCCAGCAATCTGACACAGCACGCCCGCGATGCCGTCGAACAAGCCGACAGCTACGTGCGCGACAAACCTTGGCAGGGCGTAGGGATCGGGGCCGCGGTTGGCATCGTCCTCGGCGTTCTGCTGGCCCGGCGTTAACACCCCTTGCAGTCATAAAGATAAAACAACAGATGTGCGTCTGGCCCGTGGGAAACCGCGGGCCGTTTAATTTGTGGCTTCAAACAACTCGGCTAGCCTGGCCACTGCCCGCTCAGCCTCGCTCTGCTGGGTAAAGTTGGCAAACCCCATCAGCAGGCCATCTCCCGCCGCACTGGCTATGTGCCAATCCGAAAGTGCCTGTATCGACAACCCGCGTTGCCAGGCCTCTTGCGCGATCCTCCGATCCAAGCCTTTTGCCGTCAATCGTGCCAGTAATTGAATGCCCCCGGCCTGCGACGATACCGTCAAATACTCCCACAGCTGTCGTGCAAGCGCCTGCGCCAGCCATTCACGGCGCTGGCGATAGAGAGGCCGCATACGTTTCAGATGGCGATAGAAATGCCCCTGATGGATAAAATCAGCCACGCTAGCCTGCATCAGTGGCGGGCAGCCGCAACCGCGTAACCGGCTGCTGCGTCCAAAAGCGTCCACCTGTTCAAGCGGCACGACCAAATAAGCCATACGCAGTGCCGGAAACAAGGTTTTACTGAAAGTCCCGGCGTACAGCACCCTGCCCTGACGATCGAGACTTTTCAACGGCGGCAGCGGCCGACCATGATAACGAACCTCGCTGTCGTAATCGTCTTCAAGGATCCATGCCCCCTGCTGCTGTGCCCACTCCAGTAAGGCCATGCGCCGCGCCAGGCTAAGCGAGACGCCCAGGGGACTCTGGTGGGTCGGCGTCAGCACCGCCATGCGTGCTCGGGGTGCAGCGGCAACACCGACGGCGATATTCATCCCCTGCTCATCAACCGGCACGGCCACCGGCTGCATGCCGGCGGCGCGAAATAGCGGTAGGGTCACCGGGTAGCCAGGGTCTTCCAGCCACACCTCGTCACCGGTCTTGAGTAAAGTGCCGATCACCAAATCCAGCAATGCCTGATAGCCGGCACAAATAAAAACCTGTTCCGGTCGACAATTGATACCACGCGAAAGCTGCAAATAATTCACGATCGCCGCGCGCAACTCTGGCAACCCTTGAGTTGACGGATGAGCCATGGCCGCCAAAGGAGCAGTACGCAATTGGCGACCGACAATCCGCTGCCATAGTGCGCGCGGGAAAGCATCCAGCGCCGGCAGCCCCAATTGAAAAGGCTGCGTTGCCCCACTCGGATGCAATGGATTAGCCGCCACCGCCGGCAACACTTCCGTCGTCAATGCTGCGCGTACCGGCAGATTCTGCAGCTGCGGCGAAACATAAGTGCCAGCCTGTCCCCGGCTTTGCAGAAAACCTTCGGCGATAAGTTGGCCGTAAGCGCTTTCCACCGTGGCCCGCGCCACGCCCAGATCGCTCGCCAGCCCACGTACAGAAGGTAGCCGACTGCCCGCCTGCAGGCTTCCTTGCGCAATGGCGTCTTTAATTCGCAGATAAATCTGCCGGTACAAAGGATCTGCGAGCTGAGCATCCAGCCGCAAAGAGGAGAGAAACTGACGCATCATGGCCTGGTTAAATAATCATTTTATGGCTCTATAGCATAGTCCATATCGCCATTAAAGTAGCCTCATTATTCTGCTGTTCGCTAACTGAGGTTGACCATGATTAAGCAACGTTTGAAATATTCCGAACTCTCTCCCGCCCCTTACAAAGGCATGGTGACCGCCCTGATGGCACTGGAGAAAGGCGCGCTGGACAAGGCGACAATTGAGCTGATGTTTATGCGCGTATCGCAGATTAACGGCTGTGCCTACTGCCTGGATATGCATGGTAAAGCACTGAGAGAAAGTGGCGTTGACAACGCCAAGCTGGACCAACTGGCGGGCTGGCGCGTGAGTCATGCGTTCAGCGACCGCGAGCGCGCGGCGCTTGAGTGGGCAGACTCCGTGACCCTGATCGCCGCAACTGGCGCACCGGACAGCGCGTTTGAAGCGCTGCAGACGCACTTTAGCGAGGCGGAGATTGCCGATTTAACCTTCGCCATCAGCATCATGAACGCCTTTAACCGCCTGGCCATCAGCATGCGTCAATGACGAAACCGCACTTATCCCCCTCTCGCCCGAGAGGGGTTTCCCGCCAACAACCGCCAAAAAAAATTTTTCCCTCTGCTTTTCCAGCCCTGATGCGGCCTCAACGTGAATCCTGCCAAAACACCATATATAGCGTGGTTGATAAATTAAATATCCACATATAGTATTTAACCCATCAACCGCAGGGAACATGTAGCGGTTGGTAACGCCGTCAGAAACGCCGTTCAATGCTCCGTTATCTGACCTGTCCGCCTTTCCTTCAGCCTAAAAGGTAAATGCGAATCATGAGCATTATTATTTACAGTAAACCGGACTGTGTCCAGTGCAACGCCACCTATCGCGCATTCGATAAACAAGGGATTGGTTATCAGGTGATCGACCTCACCCAGGATCAGCAGGCGCTGAACCATGTTAAATCCCTTGGCTATCAGCAAGTTCCGGTGATTATCGCCGGTGAAGATCACTGGTCTGGCTTCCGGCCGGACAAAATCGGCGCGCTGGCCCACGCCCTGGCGTCCTGAGGTTGCCCATGAACCCGCTGGTCTATTTCTCCAGCAGTTCGGAGAACACCCACAGGTTCGTTGAAAAACTGGGATTGCCGGCGATACGTATCCCTATCGCCGGCGCCCGCAGCAAACTGCTGATGGATAAACCCTATATTTTGATCGTGCCCAGCTATGGCGGCGGCAGCGCCGTAGGAGCCGTGCCGATCCAGGTGATCCGCTTTCTCAACGATCCACAAAATCGCGCTTTCCTGCGCGGCGTTATCGCCGCCGGGAATACCAATTTCGGCGCAGCGTACGGCATTGCCGGCGACATCATCGCCAAAAAATGTCAGGTGCCTTTTCTTTACCGCTTTGAGCTGCTCGGCACCACACAAGACGTTGCAAACGTTCGACAGGGAGTAACCGCATTTTGGCAACGACAGAACTGACCCGGCCCGCCGCAAGCGCGCTGGATTACCATTCGCTCAACGCGATGCTCAATCTTTATGATGCCGAAGGCCGTATCCAGTTTGACAAGGATCGGTTAGCAGCGCGGCACTACTTCCTGCAGCACGTGAATCAAAACACCGTGTTCTTCCATAACCTGGAGGAGAAGCTGCGCTATCTGGTGGAGGAAGGTTATTATGAACAGAGCGTGTTGGCGCAGTACGAGTTCGCCTTTATCAAACAGCTTTTCCAACAGGCCTATGCGAAAAAATTCCGCTTTGAGACCTTCCTCGGCGCCTTTAAGTATTACACCAGCTACACGCTGAAAACCTTCGACGGTAAGCGCTACCTGGAACGCTACGAAGACCGGGTGTGCATGGTCGCCTTAACGCTGGCGGCAGGTGATACCGCGTTGGCACAAGATTTGGTGGAGGAGATGATCTCCGGCCGCTTCCAGCCGGCGACGCCCACTTTCCTCAACTGCGGCAAGCAGCAGCGCGGCGAACTGGTGTCCTGTTTTCTGTTACGCATCGAAGACAATATGGAGTCAATCGGTCGGGCGGTGAACTCTGCGCTGCAACTGTCAAAACGCGGCGGCGGCGTGGCGTTCTTACTGACCAACATTCGCGAGGTCGGTGCCCCGATCAAACGCATAGAGAACCAGTCTTCAGGGGTGATCCCTATCATGAAGATGCTTGAGGATGCCTTCTCTTACGCCAACCAACTGGGTGCGCGTCAGGGTGCCGGCGCGGTCTATCTCAACGCTCATCACCCGGATATTCTGCGTTTCCTCGACACCAAGCGTGAAAATGCCGACGAGAAAATCCGCATCAAGACGCTGTCGCTGGGGGTGGTGATCCCGGATATCACTTTCGAACTGGCGAAGAATAACGAAGAGATGTACCTGTTCTCGCCCTATGACGTCGAGCAAGTGTATGGCGTGCCGTTCTCGGAAATCAGCGTCAGCGAGAAGTACCGCGAAATGGTGGATGACAAGCGCATCCGCAAATCACGCATCAATGCGCGTGAATTCTTCCAGGTACTGGCGGAGATCCAGTTTGAATCCGGTTATCCGTACATGATGTTTGAAGATACGGTCAATCGTGAAAACCCGATCGCCGGGCGCATCAACATGAGCAACCTGTGCTCCGAGATTTTGCAGGTTAACCGCGCCAGCACCTATCACGATGACCTGAGCTACGACCAGGTAGGCAAGGATATTTCCTGCAACCTCGGTTCGCTCAACATCGCCAAAACCATGGATGCCCCCGACTTTGGCAAAGCGGTCGACACCGCGATCCGTGCGCTGACGGCGGTGGCGGACATGAGCGACATTCGCTCGGTGCCGTCGATTGCCGAAGGCAACCGCAGTTCGCATGCCATTGGCCTCGGCCAGATGAACCTGCACGGCTACCTGGCCCACGAACGCATCTTCTACGGCTCAGAAGAAGGGATTGATTTCACCAACATCTATTTCTATACCGTCGCTTACCACGCCATTCGCGCCTCTAACCGGTTGGCCATCGAGCGCGGTAGCGCATTCGGCGGCTTCGAAGAGTCGACCTATGCTTCAGGTGAATACTTCAGCAAATACACCGAACGGGAATGGCAGCCGCAAACCGAACGGGTTCGCGCGCTGTTCGCCGACGCCAATATCGCCATCCCTGGCCGCGAAGAGTGGCTGGCGCTGCGCCAGTCGGTGATGATGCACGGCTTGTACAACCAGAACCTGCAGGCGGTACCGCCCACCGGTTCCATCTCCTACATCAATAACTCGACCTCCAGCATCCATCCGATCGTGTCACGCATCGAGATCCGCAAAGAGGGAAAAATTGGTCGCGTCTATTATCCGGCGCCCTATATGACCAACGACAACCTGGAGTACTACCAGGATGCCTACGACATAGGGCCGGAAAAAATTATCGATACCTATGCCGCCGCCACTCAGCACGTCGATCAGGGGCTGTCGCTGACGCTGTTTTTCCGCGATACCGCCAGCACCCGCGACATCAACCGCGCGCAGATTTATGCCTGGCGTAAAGGCATCAAAACCATCTATTACATCCGCCTGCGCCAGATGGCGTTGGAAGGCACCGAGGTGCAGGGCTGCGTGTCCTGTGCACTGTGAGGCAATCTATGAATACCCCTAAACCGGCGCAGTTGGTGCGCGCGATCAACTGGAACATCATCGAAGACGACAAGGATCTGGAGGTGTGGAACCGCCTGACCTCCAACTTCTGGCTGCCGGAGAAGGTGCCGCTGTCGAACGACATTCCGTCGTGGGCAACGTTGACGCCAAAGGAACAGCAGTTGACCATTCGGGTGTTCACCGGCCTGACGCTGCTGGACACCATTCAAAATACCGTGGGCGCGCCGGCGCTGATCGAAGATGCGATTACGCCGCATGAGGAGGCGGTGTACTCCAACATCAGCTTTATGGAAGCGGTGCATGCTCGTTCGTACAGCTCAATTTTCTCTACGCTGTGCCAGACGCCGGACGTCGACGATGCCTACCGCTGGAGCGAAGAAAACCGCGCACTGCAGAAAAAAGCCAGCATCATTCTGGCCCACTACCGCAGCGATGATCCGCTGATGAAGAAGGTCGCCAGCGTATTCCTGGAGTCGTTCCTGTTCTATTCGGGCTTTTATCTGCCGATGTACTGGTCGAGCCGCGCCAAGTTGACCAACACCGCCGATTTGATCCGTCTGATCATCCGCGATGAGGCGGTGCACGGTTATTACATCGGTTATAAATTCCAAAAAGGATTGGAGAAGGTCGACGCGGCGCGGCGCCAACAGGTGAAAAATTTCGCCTTCGATCTGATGCAGGATTTGTATGATAACGAGGTGCGTTACACCGAAGAGCTGTACGACGGTGTAGGCTGGACTGAGGACGTGAAAACCTTCCTGCACTATAACGCCAACAAGGCGTTGATGAATCTGGGGTACGAAGCGTTGTTCCCGCCGTCGATGGCGCAGGTCAATCCGGCCATTCTGTCGGCGCTGTCGCCAAACGCCGACGAGAACCACGACTTCTTCTCCGGCTCAGGCTCGTCTTACGTGATTGGTAAAGCGGTCAACACTGAAGATGACGACTGGGATTTCTGAGTGAAATCGCGGGGCGAATCACTTTGCTCTAAATCATAACCGCTGAACGGGCGCAGGCTACCGCGCCCCTACAGTTTAGATATTTCCGGTACGCTGTCGGATGCGCTGCCAAATGGCCCGCTTTTCCTCGTCATCGGCACTCGACCAGGCGGCGATTTCCTCCAGCGTGCGCCAACAGCCCCGACACCACGCGTTTTCGGTGTCGATCTGGCAAACATTATTGCAGGGTGAACGCACGCCATCGTCAATCTGACTGCCGGTTTTTCTTCTTCTGCTGCGGCCTACCATAAGGCGCTTCCTCCGGTGGATTTCTCGCGACAGGATACCCGATCCTGCCGCGAGAGAAACCGCCCCGGTAAAATCAGATAATGCCGCCGTTGGCCCGCAGGGTTTGGCCGTTGATCCAGGCACCGTCTGCACCGGCCAGGAATGACACCGCCGCGGCGATATCCTGCGGCTGACCCAGACGCTCCAATGGAGCCATTTTCGCCAGCCGGTCGATCAGCTCCGGCGTTTTACCGTCCAGGAACAGCCCGGTGGCGGTCGGGCCCGGCGCGATGGCGTTGACGGTAATATTGCGCCCCCGCAGCTCTTTCGCCAGCACGCTGGTCAACGCTTCGACGGCGGCCTTGCTGGCGGCATACATGCCGTAGCTCGGCTGCAGCAGCCCGACCACGCTGGACGAAAAGTTGATGATGCGCCCGTTGTCGCGCAGGCGTTTCGCCGCCTCTCGCAGCGTGTTGAAGGTCCCCTTCAGGTTAATGCCGATCAGCCGATCGACATCGGCATCGCTCATTTCTGCGACCGGAGCCAGCGCAATCACCCCGGCGTTATTCACCAGGATATCCACGCCGCCGAAAGCCTGCTCGGCACGGTCAAACAGCTGGGCAACGGCAGCGGCGTCGCTGACGTCCGCCCTGGCGCTCAGCGCCCGCCCCCCGCTTTGTTCAATTTTGCGCACCAGCTCATCGGCCAATGCCTGATTGCCTGAATAGTTGACGATCACGGTAAAACCGTCGGCAGCCAGGCGTTCGGCAATGGCCGCGCCTATACCGCGCGATGCGCCGGTGACAATGGCAACTTGCTGAGTCTTGGTGTTCATGCTCTCTATCCTCGTCGGCTATGCGCCGGCGACTTACCGGCGTGACAACATCATGCACCTTTCGCCTTGGCGAATAATCCCCTACTCTTCGTTATCACTATCCGAATTTAGCGAACAATAACCATGGACAGAATCGATGCCATGCGCTTGTTCACCCGCGTGGTGGAACAACGCAGCTTTACCCAGGCCGCACAGGATCTGAACCTGCCGCGCTCGACGGTGACCGATGCCATCAAGCAACTGGAAGCTCGGCTGCAGGTGCGGTTGTTGCAACGCACTACCCGCCACGTCAGCCCCACCCTGGATGGCGAAGCTTACTATCAACGCTGCCTGACCATTCTGGCGGATATCGAAGATGCCGAGATGGCGTTTGCCGGTGCCAAACCGCGTGGGCTGCTGCGCATCGACGTGCACGGCACGTTGGCACGTCACTTTTTGCTGCCGGAACTTCCCGACTTTTTGACGCAATATCCGGATATCGAACTTTTTATGAGCGAGGGCGATCGGCTGGTAGATCCGGTGCGGGAAGGTATCGACTGCGTGGTGCGGGTCGGCAAACTGAAAGACAGCGATATGGTGGCGCGTCGGTTAGGCGAGCTTGAAGAGGTCACCTGCGCCGCCCCGGACTACCTGCAACGTTTTGGCACGCCGCATTCCATCAGCGAACTTGAAGGCCACCGCATGGTGGGCTTCCGTTCCTCGGCCAGCGGCACCCTGATGCCGCTGGAATTTACTGTGGCTGGCCAGACGCGGCAGGTGACATTGCCTTGCACGGTGTCGGTCAGCGCGGCGGAAAGCCTGGTTGCTGCGGCGCGCATGGGGCTGGGGATCATTCAGGTACCGCGTTATCACCTGCGCGACAGCCTGGACAATGGCAGCCTGCTGCCCCTGCTGCCGCAATTCCCCTCCACTCCGATGCCGGTCTCCTTGCTCTACCCGCGCAACCGCCAACTTTCACCACGAGTTCGGGTCTTCATCGACTGGTTCAGCAAAGTGTTCGCCGCCCGTAACCGATAAACGCCTTACATGGCGCCATATTCCAGCGGCACCCAGTCATAACCTTCCCCCTGTTTATTCAGGTAACCCAGCCCGGGGAATGACAGATGCGGTCCTCCCACCAGCACACTGCGTTGAGCGCTATCACTAAACACCCGCAGCCGCTGGGCTACTGCCGCTTTGGCATCTTTATCAAAGCTTATCGCGACACGCGGATGGGCGAACTGCACCGCCGCCACGTGGATCAAATCCCCCAGCAGCAGCAATTTTTTACCCTGGCTCTCCACCAGATAGATGCTGTGGCCTGGCGTATGCCCATGGGCGGCAAACGCACTGATCCCCGGCGAGAGCTCACCATCATTACTGAACGTTTTAAAATGTCCGGCGGTCTGATAAGGCTTGAGCGCGGCGATAACATTCTCGAACGAGGCTTTCTCCTTCGGCGGCGCCTGTTTCAACCGACTCTCGCTAAGCCAAAAATCCGCATCCTGCTGCCCGGCACGCACCACTGCATTTGGAAAAGCAGCTTTACCGTTTTGCGTCAAACCGCCGAGATGATCCGGGTGCATATGCGTCAGGTAAATTTCATCCACCTGCTGTGGCTGATAACCGGCAGCCTTGAGGTTTACGACCAGTTTGCCCAACCCGTCCCCCAGCAGCGAACCCGCACCGGTATCAACCAGGATCAGCTTGCTGCCGGTATTGATCAGGTAAGCATTAACAGAGGTGACGACCGGCAGGCCCTGATGGTGCTCGGCCAGAGCGGTCTCTATCTGCTTTGGCGAACTGTTAAGCAGCAGTCTGTCAACCGGCAAGCGGAGTACGCCATCAGACAAGGCTGTGACTTCATAGCTGCCCAGCATGATGCGATAAAAACCCGGCGCGGGGGTTTTCACCTGCGGCGCGGCGGCCAAGGTTTGCAGCGACATAACGGCCAGCGCCGCCCCCAGCAGGTAACGTTTCCAGAACATGGTGACTCCTTGTTGTCGTTTGAGCGCTAAGTATTAACCCAAAGCGGAAATGACGCCTGCCGGAGGCAAAAAATGAAAAAAAAATCCCCGCGGGGGCGGGGAAAGGCAAAGAAACACTAAGGATCTTTTTGAGTTATACGAAGAATTTGGCCAGTACCAGCAAAGAGAGCGAGACATTGATCGCGCCGCCGATACGGGTAGCTATCTGCGCAAAAGGCATCAGCGACATACGGTTGCCGGCGGTGAGGATGGCAACATCGCCAGTGCCACCCTGCCCACTCTGGCAGCAGGAGACAATCGCCACATCGATCGGGTGCATGCCAATTTTCTTGCCGACGAAGAAGCCGGTCGCCACCAGTGCAGACACGGTGCTGACGATCACCACCAGATTTTGGAAGGTGAAGGCGTTAACCAGTTCCTGCCACGGAGTGATCGCTACGCCGACGGCGAACAGAATCGGGTAGGTGACCGCAGTACGGAAGAATTTATAGACCACCTGCGAACCTTCCTGAATGCGTGGGGACACGCCATGTGCCAGCTTCACCGCCACCGCGGCGAACAGCATGCCGACCGGTGCCGGCAGGCCAATCATGCGGTGCAGCAACATCCCTACCATGTACAGCAGGATGGCCAGCAGCGCACCGCAGGCGATGGTGCTGACATCCACCTTACCGCTGATTTTTTCCACCGCGCTCATCTCGCTTTCGCCCTGCTTGCTCGGCATCAGGCTGCCTTCGCCGGTCAGGTGCGGGTAACGTTTACCCAGTTGGTTAAGCAAGCCGGCCAGAACAATGGCGGTCAGGCTGCCAAGCATGACGATAGGCAGAATGCGCCCCAAGGCTACCCCCTGCTCCATATGCAGAATCGCCGCATACCCCATCGACAGCGGGATCGCGCCTTCACCGACGCCACCGGCCATGATCGGCAAAATCAGGAAGAAGAAGATTTGGAACGGCTCCAGCCCCAACGCCATGCCCACCGCCATTCCTACCAGCATGCCGACAATCTCACCGCACAGCATCGGCGCAAAAATGCGCAGAAAGCCCTGGATCAGCACCTGACGGTTCATGCTCATAATGCTGCCAACGATAATGCAGCAGATGTAGAGATACAGAATATTGGTCGATTTATAGAATTTGGTGGTCGATTCCACCACCACGTCCGGCAGCAAGCCGTAATGCACCAACGCAGAAGGAATAAAGGTGGCGCAGATCGCCGCGGCCCCCATTTTGCCGATCAGCGGCAGGCGTTTGCCAAACTCGCCGCAGGCAAAACCAAAGAACGCCAATGTGGCAACCATGACCACGATATCGCTCGGTAATTTCCCTTCCAGGCAATCCAATAAAATAAGTACGCCGGCCAGAACAAAGAACGGCAACGGAATAATTCCTACTTTGTAATTGTCCAGTATATGCCACCATTTCTCCCGCAGCGGTATTTCAGCGGTTTTGTCTTTGGCGGCGAGGAAAGAATCATCTGTTGTGCTCATAATCTGGCCTCTTATTAGTTTGTTCAGCCATCATAGAGAAACGCACGGATTATCTGCTGTGATTTTGTTCAAAGTTAAAAAGGGTTTTTAATGGTGGTTATGGTTTCTATGGTGTTAATTAGGATTATGTAAAATTTGCCATGGTTTTAATGGTGTTAACGTTATTTTTACTTTAAGAATTATCAGTTTTATTGCAGCTGCTGCATTAACCACCCAGACAAGAATAATCCCGTGGCTGCGATCACAAGTTGATCCGGCGCAATATTACATTAACGGCCACTCATGATAGGGTAAGCCTTCAGGATTTATCAGGGCGAACCCCGGTCATGCGTATAAAACTCTCATTTCAAATCAAGCTATTCCTGTGCCTGGTTGCCTTCTCCTGCCTGCTGTTGACGTTTATTGGTGCTTACACCTACTACCAGCTCGATGCGCAACTGCACCGCGATCTCGGTGCACGAGCGCAGGTGCAGGCCCGAGAGATTGCCCTGATCCCTTCCCTGATCACCGCAGTGGAAAAAAAAGACCCGGTTAAAATTGCAGCGCTAATGAAGAAAATTCGCGCCAGCAGCGATGCCAGCTATATCGTTATCGGCGATAAGCAAACCCGGCATCTTTATCACTCTGAATATGCCAACCGTATCGGCACGCCGATGGTCGGCGGCGATAATAAAGAGGTTCTCGAAGGCAAAAGCATTATTTCCATTCGCAAAGGTGGCATCGGCATTTCATTGCGCAGTAAAGCGCCCATTTTGGACGAAAATAATAACGTCATCGGCATTGTTTCGGTGGGTTATCTCAAATCACATATCGACAATTTAAATTCCAGAACTCTGACGCAAATTCTTGGGTCGATAGTGCTTTTATTAATCGCGCTGTTCGTATTTTCGTGGCTGTTATCGAAGAATTTAAAACGCCAAATGTTCTGGCTGGAACCGAAAGAAATTGCCCTATTGGTACGCCAACAGAAAGCGTTGCTGGAAGCTATCTATGAAGGGGTGATTGCCGTCGATCCTCAGTTGCGGATCATCACCATTAACCACGCGGCCCGCGAACTGCTGGATTTGCGTCAGCCCGCCGCCGCCCTGATGGGCAGAGAAATCGGTGAGGTGATCCAATCCCAGCCGGATTTCTTCGGCGCCTCACAGTTAGGGCATGACACCCATGACGAGGTCTGTCGCTTCAACCATGTCCGGGTTATCGCCAGCCGGGTACGCATCATGCAGGAAGAAGAGCTGCAGGGCTGGGTGATCAGCTTCCGCGACAAAAACGACATCAACACCCTGAGCAGCCAGCTTAGCCAGGTGAAGCGCTATGCCGACAACCTGCGCATCATGCGCCACGAACAGCTGAACTGGACCGCCACGCTCGCCGGCCTGTTGCATATGCAACGCTACGACGAGGCCATCCGCTATGTGGAGGCGCAATCTGAAGGTGCGCAGGAGATCCTCGACTTTATCTCACAGCGTTTCAGTTCGGCGGCATTATGCGGCCTGCTGCTGGGCAAATACTCCAGCGCGAAGGAAAAAGGCGTGGAGCTTCGCTTCGACCCGGCCTGCCAGCTGCGGCAGATCCCGGCGGCATTGAATGAAACCGAATTGATGTCGATCATCGGCAATTTGCTGGATAATGCGGTAGACGCTACGCTGCATTACGGCGCGCCCTATGAGGCGGTAGAACTTTATATCAGCGACAGCAGCAATGAACTGGTGATTGAAGTGGCCGATCGCGGCACCGGTATTGCCCCTGAGGTGCGCGATACGCTGTTCGAACAGGGCGTCACCACCAAAGATGACAAGGGTGACCACGGCATCGGCCTGCACCTGGTTGCCAGCCACGTGGCGCAGGCGCACGGCAGCATAGAAGTGTCGGACAACGATCCGCACGGCGCTATTTTTTCTTTGTTTATCCCTAAACAATCTTGAGCACCCGAATGATGCAACCAGAAGCACTGGACGTTTTGATCGTGGAAGATGAGCCACAGCTGGCGACGCTGCACGCGGAATTTATTGAGCAGAACTTTGCTCTGCGGGTGGTGGCTTATGCCGCCACGCTGGCCGAGGCCAGAGTCAAAGTCAATGCCCACCAGCCACGGCTGATCCTGCTGGACAATTTTTTGCCTGACGGCCAGGGCATTGAACTGATGGAAGAAGCGGCGGTGAAAAACCCCGGCTGTTCAGTGATTTTTATTACCGCCGCCAGCGACATGAATACCTGCAGCCAGGCGATCCGCAATGGCGCCTTCGATTACATCATTAAACCGGTCTCCTACAAGCGGCTGCGCAACTCACTGGAGCGCTTTATGCAGTTTGTGCAAACCCAGCGCACCTTCAAGGTAATCGACCAAAGCAACGTCGACGCGCTGTATAACCTGCAATCCAAGCAGTTCTCCAGCGAACCCAGCGCCAAAGGCATAGAAACCAACACGCTGGAGCTGGTGCAGGCGCTGTTTATCAAGCAACCGGAAGCCGCGCATGCGGTAGAAGACGTGGTCGAACAGGTCGGGATCAGCAAAACCACGGCCCGACGTTATCTGGAATACTGCGTCGCCACCCAGTTTGTGCGCGTCGAAATGATGTACGGCAATATTGGTCATCCGCGGCGTCTGTATCGCAAGGCATAAACTGCCATCTGGCTGTCATATTTAAGGGGTAATATAACTTCGGCGATATCCCCTCGATATCGGCACCTGTCGTTGAAAATTGATGAAATACTGATGACTTTTACCCGGCCTCTGGTCGGGTTTTTTATTGTCCGAAAACAGGCTTGGGCAGGCAAATAACAGCAATAATCAGAACGGATTATTCTTACTTAAAACCAACCGTTTATCGGAAATATCAGCCACTGATAATTGAGCACTCACCTCATTACCATAACTAATCGAAAACTTGATGTAAATCGTCAATATCCCATTCATAGGACATTGAGGGTTGTCTCAGATATTCACTGTGTTAGGGTATAGGGGACTATTATTTTCTATTGGGAAATTTTTATCGTTTGATAATTCATCAGAGGAAACAGCAAATTGCATGGCAATTAAACTCGAAGTAAAGAACCTGTATAAGATATTTGGCGAACATCCGGATCGCGCTTTCAAACTGATTGAAAAAGGCCTGACAAAAGACCAATTGCTTGAAAAAACCGGATTATCACTGGGCGTAAAAGACGCCTCTCTGGCCATTGAAGAAGGCGAGATATTTGTCATCATGGGGCTTTCCGGTTCTGGAAAATCTACCCTGGTACGCCTTCTCAATCGTCTGATAGAACCCACCCGCGGTCAGGTGCTGATTGATGGCGAGGATATATCTAAAATATCCGACAGCGCACTGCGCGCCGTACGCCGTAATAAGATCAGCATGGTGTTTCAATCATTCGCTTTAATGCCGCATATGAATGTATTGAATAACACCGCGTTCGGTATGGAATTGGCCGGCATTCCACCGCAGGAGCGCCAGGAAAAAGCCCTGGAAGCATTACGTCAGGTCGGGCTGGAGAATTATGCCTATTCTTATCCCGATGAACTTTCCGGCGGGATGCGTCAGCGCGTGGGATTAGCCCGTGCCATGGCGAATAATCCGGACATATTATTGATGGATGAAGCCTTCTCGGCGCTGGATCCATTAATCCGTACCGAGATGCAAGATGAACTGGTCAAATTACAGGCCCAGCATCAGCGCACCATCGTCTTTATTTCCCATGATTTGGATGAGGCAATGCGTATTGGCGATCGTATTGCCATTATGCAAGGCGGAGAGGTTATTCAGGTCGGTACGCCGGAGGAAATATTAAATAATCCGGCCAACGATTATGTCCGCACCTTCTTCCGTGGCGTCGATATCAGCCACGTTTTCAGCGCCAAGGATATAGCCCAGCGTCGTCCTGTCGCCCTTATTCGCAAAACCCCCGGTTTTGGTCCGCGTTCAGCACTGCAGCTGCTGCGCGATGAAGACCGCGATTATGGTTATGTTATTGAACGCGGGAAGAAATTTATCGGCGTGGTGTCGGTAGATTCACTCAAGCAGGCGCTGGCGGCCAACCAGACGTTGGATGACGCCCTGCTGGAAGCCCCTGCCCCGGTCCCGGCCGACATGCCGCTGAGCGAACTGATTTCATTGGTTGCCCTGGCGCCCTGTGCGGTCCCCGTGGTCTGCGAAGAAAATAACTATATCGGAATTATTTCCAAGGCCATGCTGTTGCAGGCCTTAGATAAAGAGGGCCCAGCGAATGAGTGACACTACACAGGATCCATGGGCGACTGCGCCTGCCGACCCCAGCGCCGCACCGGCGACTGACGCCGCAACCTCGTCAGCGCCCGCCGGCGATGCCTGGTCCAGCGCACCGCCACCGGAAACCCATGACGCCGCCAATCAGGCCGCTCAGGGTGCCGACTGGCTTAACAGCGCACCGGTCCAACAGGAACATTTCAGCCTGCTGGATCCGTTCCACAAAACCTGGGTGCCGTTTGACTCCTGGGTGACCCACGGTATCGACTGGCTGGTGTTGCACTTTCGCCCGCTGTTTCAGGGCATTCGCGTACCGGTCGATTTTATTCTCAGCGGCTTTCAGCAGCTGCTGCTCGGCATGCCTGCCCCGATCGCCATTCTGCTGTTCTCGCTGATTGCCTGGCAGCTCTCCAGCCTTGGTATGGGTGCTGCGACGCTGGTCTCGCTGATTGCCATTGGCGCGATTGGCGCCTGGTCGCAAGCCATGGTGACCCTGGCGCTGGTCCTGACCGCCCTGTTCTTCTGTATCGTCATCGGTCTGCCGCTCGGCATTTGGCTGGCGCGCAGCAAACATGCCGGCAAGGTGATCCGGCCACTGCTCGACGCCATGCAGACCACGCCGGCCTTCGTCTATCTGGTGCCGATCGTCATGCTGTTCGGTATCGGTAACGTGCCGGGGGTGGTGGTAACCATTATCTTTGCGCTGCCGCCGATCGTGCGACTGACCATTCTGGGCATTAACCAAGTGCCTGAGGATCTGATCGAAGCCGCCGAATCCTTTGGTGCCAGCCCGCGCCAACTGCTGTTTAAAGTGCAACTGCCACTGGCAATGCCAACCATTATGGCCGGCGTAAACCAAACGCTGATGTTGGCGCTGTCGATGGTGGTTATCGCCTCGATGATCGCCGTTGGCGGCCTGGGCCAGATGGTATTGCGCGGTATCGGTCGTCTGGATATGGGGCTGGCCGCCGTTGGCGGGGTCGGTATCGTGATCCTGGCGATTATTCTCGACCGCCTCACCCAATCGCTGGGGCGCGATCGCCGCAGCAAAGGCATCGGCCGTTGGTATGCTCACGGACCGATCGGGTTAGTCACCCGGCCCTTCATCAAAAAGCCTTAATCGCCCTGCCCCCGGCCAAACGTCGGGGGTACCGACAGCATTTATAAAAACGAAGGAACCACTATGCGCTCGACAGGAATTTGGGCTCTGGCCCTGACTTCATTGCTAAGCACACAGGCGTTCGCCGTCGAATTACCCGGCAAAGGCGTCACGGTAAAACCGTTGCAAAGCACCCTCGCCGAAGAAAGCTTCCAGACCGAATTGGTCAACCGCGCCCTGGTCAAGCTGGGCTATGACGTCCAGCCTACCGACGAGGTGGAATACAATATCGCCTACACCTCTATCGCTTCCGGCGACGCCACCTACATGGCGGTGAACTGGGATCCGCTGCAAACCGACATGTACCAAAGCGCCGGCGGCGACAAGAAATTCTATCGTCAGGGGGCCTATATCACAAATGCGGCCCAGGGTTATTTGATCGACAAGAAAACCGCCGATCAATACCACATCAGCGATATCTCCCAGTTAAAAGATCCCAAGCTGGCGAAGTTGTTCGATGCCGACGGCGACGGCAAGGCCGATCTGGCCGGCTGCGAACCGGGCTGGGTGTGCGGCAACGTCATTAACACCCATATCAAAGCCTATGGTCTGAGCAACACAGTGACTCAAAACCAGGGCAATTACTCCGCCATCATCGCCGACACCCTGACTCGCTACAAACAGGGTAAACCGGTGCTGTATTTCACCTGGACGCCGTACTGGGTGAGCGATGAGCTGGCACCGGGTCGTGATGTGGTTTGGTTAACCGTGCCGTTCTCCGCCAGCCCAGGTTCGTTGAAAGATAACGATACCGCCTTGCCGAACGGCAAAAATTACGGTTTTTCCGTCAACAACGAACATATCGTCGCCAACAAGCAATGGGCCGAGGCTAACCCGGCCGCCGCCAAACTGTTCGCCATCATGAAACTGCCGCTGGCGGACGTGAACGCGCAAAACCTGCGCATGCACAAAGGCGAGAACAGCGCCGCCGACATACAACGTCACGTAGACGGCTGGATCAAAGCGCATCAGGCCACTTTTGACGGCTGGATCACTACGGCTGCGGCAGCAGCGAAATAATCCCAGGGTGCCGGAAATCCCGGCTTCATAACATAAAAAGGTATTTCACTATGCGCACTACAGGAATCTGGGCGGTTGCCCTTACCACACTGATTAGCTCACAGGCGGTTTCCGCCGCCGACTTGCCCGGTAAAGGCGTCACCGTTCAGCCGGTGCAAAGCACCATTTCAGAAGAGACCTTCCAGACGCTGCTGGTCAGCAAGGCGCTGGAAAAGCTGGGCTATGACGTTAAAGACACCCGCGAAGTGGACTACAACGTCGCCTACACTTCCATCGCCTCCGGCGACGCGACCTTCCTGGCGGTTAACTGGGATCCGCTGCACGCCGATCAATACAAGGCCGCAGGCGGTGACGCCAAATTTTACCGTGAAGGGGTTTACGTCAACGGGGCGGCACAGGGGTATCTGATCGACAAGAAAACCGCCGATAAATACCACATCACCAACGTTGAACAGTTGAAAGATCCCAATATTGCCAAGCTGTTCGATACCAATGGCGACGGCAAGGCCGACCTGACCGGCTGTACGCCAGGCTGGGGCTGCGAGGCGGCCATTAACCATCACATCAAAGCCTACGGCCTGGAGAAAACCGTCGAGCACAACCAGGGCAACTACGCGGCGATGATTGCCGATACCATTACTCGCTACAAAGAAGGTAAGCCGGTGCTGTACTACACCTGGACGCCGTACTGGGTGAGCGACGTGCTGGTGCCAGGCCGCGACGTTGTTTGGTTGCAGGTACCGTTCTCCGCCATGCCGGGCGAGCAGAAAAACCTCGATACCAAGCTGCCTAACGGCGCCAACTATGGTTTCCCGGTCAACACCATGCGCATCGCCGCCAACAAGCAGTGGGCCGAAGCCAACCCGGCGGCCGCCAAGCTGTTTGCCATCATGAAGCTGCCGATTGCCGACGTGAATGCGCAGAACCTGCGGATGCATGAAGGCCAGGCCTCCGAAGCCGATATCCAAAACCATGTAAATGGCTGGATCAAGGCGCATCAGGCCACCTTCGACGGCTGGGTGAAAACCGCCGCGGAAGCCGCGAAGAAATAATCACCCTGGGCGCGGCAGCCTGTCGCGCCCTATTCGCTGATTTCAATCCCGCTAAACTGTAAAAAACGCTCGGCGGTCCGTGGCAGCGGCTGTGGCCAAACGCAGTACACCTGACGCCGTGGACCATCTTCTATCGGAATCGACACCAGCGTGCTCAAGCGCTGCGCCGTCGAAATCGGCACAATGCCCGTCGCCAACCCACGGCGTACCAAATTCTCCAGCCATTCGATATGGTCAATCTCAAAACTGACGTGACGCTTGATGCCTGCCGCCTGAAACGCGCGGTCGGTCTGGCGCCGGGCACCGGTCCCGCTGTAAAAGTCCACCAGCGGCACTTCCGACAAGGTTTGCAAATTCACGCGTTCCCGACTGGCTAGCGGGTGTTGTGGTGACACCAACGCCACCAGTGGCTCGTCGGTCAGTTGCCGATGGGACACCGGCAGCATATCGATATCCCCCGGCCAGAGGCCGACAAACGCCACATCGGTCTTTTGCTGCCGAACGTCTTCCAACAGCTCTTCACTCATGCCCACGTACAGCCGGATATTCACTGCGGGATAATGGCGGTGAAAGTTACCCAATTTTTCGGTCAGATCAATCGCGTTTATGGTGGAAATTGTGCCGATGGTCAGGGTACCGGAAACTGTGCCGCTGGCGGCGACAACCTCTTCCACCAGCATCTGTTTTGCCGCCAGCAGTCGCTGCGCCGGTTGAATAAATGCCTGCCCGGCGGTGGTCAACCTGACCCGGCGCGAAGTACGCTCAAACAATGCACAGCCCAGCTCCTCTTCCAATTTGGCGATCTGGTGGCTGAGGGCCGATTGCACCGTATGACAGCGCTGCGCCGCCCGGGTAAAACTCTGTTCTTCAGCAACCGCCAGCGCAAAACGAATCTGTTTCAGGTTCATTCATTTATCTCTAAATGAGATTAATAAGATGAAAATTATACATTGGTTTAACCCGCTGTCCTGCCCGATACTTGCACCACTTTTTCTTGTGATTGAAATCAATGAGCCAACAAAATTCACCTCCAGGCCTCAGCCCGGCACTGATTGTGCTGATAGCCATCGCCACCGGTTTGGCCGTCGCCAGTAACTACTATGCGCAGCCATTGCTGGAAACCATCGCCCAAAACTTTGGGCTATCGGTCAATCAGGCCGGTTTTATCGTCACCGCCGCCCAAATGGGCTACGCCGTAGGCCTGCTGCTGCTGGTGCCGCTCGGCGATATGTTTGAACGTCGTGGGCTGATCGTCTTTATGACGCTGCTGGCCGCCGGAGGCATGCTGATCACCGCCAGCTCCACCACGCTGCCGATGATGATCCTGGGGACTGCCCTCACCGGGTTGTTCTCGGTAGTGGCGCAAATTTTGGTGCCGTTGGCCGCTACGCTGGCACACCCGGAAAAACGCGGAAAAACCGTTGGCATCATTATGAGCGGCCTGCTGCTCGGCATTCTGCTGGCACGTACCGTAGCGGGCGCACTGGCATCAATCGGCGGTTGGCGCACCATTTACTGGGTGGCCAGCGTGCTGATGATCCTGATGGCGTTGATCTTGTGGCGCGCGCTGCCACGTTACAAACAGCACTCCGGACTGAATTACCCTCAGTTGCTGAAGTCTATTTTCACCCTGTTTTGCGGTTCACCGCTGCTGCGAACCCGTGCAGTGCTCGGTGCGCTGTCCTTTGCCAACTTCAGCGTGCTCTGGACCTCAATGGCCTTCCTGTTGGCGGCTCCGCCTTTTGGTTATTCCGAAGGGGTCATCGGCCTGTTCGGGCTGGTGGGGGCCGCCGGAGCGTTGGCCGCCTCCCGTGCCGGGCATTTGGCGGATCAGGGCAAGGCGGGATTAACCACTACGGTAGGCCTGGTACTGCTGCTGCTGTCGTGGATACCTATCGCTTTCGCTAAACAATCGCTGTGGGCCCTGATCGTCGGCATTCTGATCCTCGATCTGGCCGTGCAGGCCGTACACGTTACCAACCAGAGCGTGATTTATCGCATTATGCCGGAAGCGCGCAATCGCCTGACGGCCGGCTACATGACCAGCTATTTTATCGGCGGCGCTCTGGGTTCGCTGCTGTCTGCCTCAGCCTATCAGCACGCGGGGTGGACAGGGGTCGCTGCAGCAGGGGGCATTTTGTGCCTGTTTAACCTGCTCACCTGGTGGTTGGGCAAGCGTCATGATCCCCAGGGACCGGCGGCCATCTGATTAGCAAGCGAATAGTCATAGCAGAAATTTATTAGCGGCGCAGGGTATAAACATTACTTACTCTCTGGTAATGTTCTGGGGATAAACTATTGGTTCCCTATATACCCTGCGATTCAAATACATTATGCAAAGCCAAGCTGCAGAAAGTATCAATCCCCCAGCCGTCAGTTCCACCTTCACCCACGGCATTGTCGACAGTTTACCGATCGTTATCGGCTATGTGCCGGTGGCTTTTGCGTTTGGCCTTAGCGCCGTTAAGCTGGGGTTCTCCCCGCTAGAGAGCATTTTCTTCTCCTGCATCATCTATGCGGGCGCCAGCCAGTTCGTGATCACCGCCTTGTTAAGCGCCGGTATGTCACTGTGGGTTTCCGCGCTGACCGTGATGGCAATGGATATACGGCACCTGTTGTATGGTCCTGCTTTGCGCCACCGCATCGTCTCGCGCATGTCGGCTGGCAAAACTGCGCTCTGGGCCTTTGGCCTGACTGATGAAGTGTTCGCCGCGGCCACCGCTAAATTGATGCGCAATAACCGCAGTTGGAGCGAGAACTGGATGATCGGCATCTCGCTATGCTCCTGGCTGTCTTGGGTCGCAGGCACCGCGCTGGGTGCCGTGTTCGGCAATGGGCCTCTAGAGCAGTTCCCGGTGATTGAAGCCTCATTATCCTTTATGTTGCCGGCGCTGTTCCTCAGCTTCCTGCTGGCGGCATTCAAACGTCCGCAAAGCCTGACCATTGCCGCCGCGCTGGCCGGTGCGCTGCTTGGCGTAGTGCTGTTCTCTATCCCAGTGGCCATTTTGGCCGGCATCAGCGCCGGTTGTATCGCAGCCCTGTTCCAACCCACAGCAACGGAGTCCATTGATGAACACTGATGTGCTGGTGATCGGCCTGGTGGTCGGCTGTGCTAATTATCTGTTCCGCTACTTACCCTTGCGTTTGGCGCCTGCGCGGGCACAACCGGGAATCAAACGCGGTAAAACCGCACTGTTACTCGACAGCATCGGCATCGCCTCAATCTGCGCGTTGCTGGTGGTTTCTAGCACCCCGGTAGTGATGCGTGAACCGGACAAGCTGTGGCCCACTCTGGTCGGTTTCGCCGCGCTGGGCCTGTGTTTTTACCGAACCAAAAGCATCATTTTGTCGACGCTGATTGGCGCGGCATCCTTTGGCATTACATTAAAGTTATTTATGATTTTCAGTCAGGGTAACCTTTAATCTTAGGCAGCACGTCGCATTAACCCTTTTGCTTAAAGTGGGTTTATTGACAATCCGCTGACAAATGACACGAATTGCTAAATTAATCACCCTGCTGAACATTTACATTATTAATCACTATCGTTACTATCTCGGACGAAACTAATGAGGCCCAAAATTATGGAAAGCTCGTTTGCTCCCATTGAACAAATGCTTAATTTCCGCGCCAAGCGTCAGAAAGATTTCCCTTATCAGGAAATCCTGCTGACCCGCCTGTGCATGCACATGCAAAGCAAGCTGCTGGAAAATCGCAATAAAATGCTGAAAGCACAAGGGATTAACGAAACATTGTTTATGGCGCTGATTACCCTGGATGCGCAGGAAAGCCACAGCATTCAGCCTTCTGAGCTAAGCTCTGCCCTGGGCTCGTCACGGACCAATGCCACGCGCATTGCCGACGAACTTGAGAAACGCGGTTGGATTGAACGCCGTGAAAGCGACAACGATCGTCGCTGCCTGCACCTGCACATGACGCCGCAGGGAGAAGAGTTTCTCAATCAATTGCTGCCACCGCAGCACAAGTGTCTGCATTTCCTGTGGTCCACGCTGAACGATGATGAACAGCAACAGCTTGAAAAGCTGACGCGTAAGCTGTTGACGCGCCTGGACCAGATGGAAGTTACAGAACAGTTATCCCAATAATTTCTGTTCAGGTACATACATACTATGCGATCCCCATTTAACTGGAGATTCACCCCACTGTTCGCCGTATTACTGCTGGCCGGGTGTGCGTCTACCGATAATATTGCCCCGCAATCCACCCTGATGGATCCGCAGGCTCTGCAGCTTGCGCAGCCGAAGGTCAGCTCGTTGAACGTCAGCCCGCAGTGGTGGCGCGCGCTTAACGACCAGCAACTTGACGCGCTGATGACCCAGACGCTGCAAAGCTCCCCTTCGCTGCGACAGGCAGCGGCACGCGTACGCGAAGCACAAAGCGTAATGGGGGAAGCCAGCGCCGCCAACGGGCCGAATCTGGATCTCAACGCCAGCAGCAACCGCCAAAAAGTGCCGCAAAACGTGAACCTGGGGCTGGGGTATCCTCATCAACCGATCTACGAAACCTCCAACTCGCTGGGGCTGAACCTGGCCTATGAATTCGACTGGTGGGGCAAATACCGCAACCAGGTCAACGCCGCCAAGGCACAGGTCGATGCGGCCCGCGCCGAGCAGGAACAGGCCGCGTTGACGCTGACCAGTTCAGTAGCCTCCGCCTATTATCAGTTGCAAAGCAATTTCGCGCTGGAAAAACTGTTGCAACAGGAAGTGGACAACAACCAACGCCTGGCTGACTTGCGCCAACAGCAATACAAAGCCGGCATCACCGGCGTTGATATTCCGCAACAAACCCAGGCGCAAGCCGACGGCGCCAAGCAGCAGATCCTGCAACTGCAATCGCAGATTGAACAACTCAGACACCAACTGGCCGCATTGGCAGGCCAGGGCCCGAACGCCATGCAACACCTGCGCCCGGTGGCCCTTCCCGCCAGCAGTTTGATGGCGCCAAAAGGTGAACTGACCGCCGATCTGCTCGGTAAACGTCCGGATATCGCCGCACAGCGCCAGTTGGTGGAGTCCTATAACCAGCGCGTCAGCGCCGCCCGTAAAGAATTTTACCCCAGCCTGACCATTTCAGCCTTTGCCGGCCTGACCACCACCAACACCAGTGGGACCAGCCCGAATCTGTTTGAAGCGGCCAGCCAGGCCTGGAACGTGATGCCGGCAATTTCATTGCCGATCTTCCACGCCGGTGCGCTGCGCAGCAAGCTGGGTGAGGAGTCCGCGCTGTATGACCAAGCGGTGGAGTCCTATAACCAAACCATCCTGAATGCCGTGCAGGAAACCGCCGATGCCATCACCGTCCAACAAAGCACTGCGCAACAGCAGCTGCAGGCGGCATCTGCGTCCGAATCGATGCAACAGGTGTACCGCGTCGCTAACGCTCGATACCAGGCAGGGATTATCGGGCGCGACCAGTTGTTGACCAGCCAAACGCAGCTTTTGCAGCAGCAGCAGGCGGAACTGAATGCCAGCAGCAATTTGCTGCAGGCGAAGATAGGACTGATCCGTGCGCTGGGCGGTGGCTATCAGGCCCCGGCCGCTACGGGTTCAAAAGCATAATAAAATAGAGAGCTTGGAGAACACCATGAGCGCAAGCGCGGAGACTCAAAACCCGCAGCAACCGGCAGGTAAAAAGAAGCAGCGTAAATTTTGGCTGCTGCTGCTGACGGTTATTTTCATCGTTATTGGGGTGGCATATTTAGTCTATTGGTTCCTGGTGTTACGTCATCATCAGGAAACCGACAACGCCTATGTTTCCGGTAACCAGGTCCAGATCATGGCCCAGGTGAACGGCAGCGTTAACCGCGTCAACTTCGACAATACCGACTATGTGAAACAGGGTGACGTGTTGGTTACCCTGGATCCGACCGATGCCGAACAGGCGCTGGAACGCGCCAAAACCGGCCTGGCCAATAGCGTGCGTCAGACCCACCAGCTGCTCATCAACAGCAAGCAGTATCAGGCCAACATTGCCCTGCGCAAGTCTGACCTGAGCAAGGCTGAAAACGATCTGAAACGCCGCGTCGTGCTCGGCAGCGTTGATGCTATCGGCCGTGAAGAACTGCAACATGCTCGCGATGCAGTCGACAGCGCCAAGGCGGCGTTGGAAGTGGCGGTGCAGCAATACAACGCTAACCAGGCGATGGTATTGAATACCCCGCTGGAGCAGCAGCCGGCCATTCAACAGGCCGCCGCGCAAATGCGTGACGCCTGGCTGGCATTGCAACGGACCAAAATCATCAGCCCGATCACCGGTTATGTCTCACGCCGCAGCGTACAGGTTGGCGCGCAAATCGCCGCCGGTTCCCCGCTGATGGCGGTGGTGCCAGCCGATCACATTTGGGTTGATGCCAACTTCAAAGAAACCCAAATCGCCAATATGCGTATCGGCCAGTCGGCTACCGTAGTCAGTGACATTTACGGTGATGACGTGGTGTACAACGGTAAAGTGGTCGGTATCGATATGGGTACCGGCAGCGCCTTCTCACTGCTGCCTGCGCAGAACGCCACCGGTAACTGGATCAAAGTGGTTCAGCGTCTGCCGGTACGTATAGAACTGGACGCCAAACAAATCGCCGATCATCCGCTGCGTATCGGTCTGTCGACCCTGGTTAAAGTTGACACCACCAATCTGGACGGCCGCGTGCTGTCTGACGTGGTGCGCGACAAACCGCTGTACCAAAGCGACGCCCTGGCGTTGAACCTGGCACCGGTTAACCAAATGATCGCCGACGTGATCCATGCGAATGCCGGTTAAGCGCGCGGGAGGCTACCTTGGCACAGAAACCGCTTGAAGGCGCTCAGCTCGCCTGGATGACGGTCGCGCTTGCCCTGGCGACCTTTATGCAGGTGCTGGACTCCACCATTGCCAACGTGGCGATCCCAACCATTGCGGGTAACCTCGGGTCTTCCAACTCGCAGGGAACCTGGGTGATCACCTCGTTTGGCGTGGCGAACGCCATTTCCATCCCGATCACCGGCTGGTTGGCAAAGCGCATCGGTGAAGTGCGGTTGTTCCTTTGGTCCACCGCGCTGTTCGTACTCGCCTCCTGGCTGTGCGGCATTTCCAACAGTCTGGGCATGCTGATCTTCTTCCGCGTGATCCAGGGTGTGGTCGCGGGGCCGTTGATCCCGCTGTCGCAGAGTCTGTTGCTGAACAACTATCCGCCCGCCAAGCGAGCGATGGCCCTGGCACTATGGTCGATGACGGTGATCGTTGCGCCCATTTTCGGGCCTATCCTCGGCGGTTATATCAGTGACAACTATCACTGGGGCTGGATCTTCTTCATCAACATCCCGATCGGTGCCGTGGTGATCCTGGTGGCGATGTCAACGCTGAAAGGCAGGGAAACCAAAACCGAGATCAAACCGATCGATACCGTCGGTCTGGTGCTGCTGATTGTCGGTATAGGATCTTTGCAGGTGATGCTCGATCAGGGCAAGGAGCTCGACTGGTTCAACTCGACCGAGATCATCGTTCTGACGGTGGTGGCGGTGGTGGCGCTGCTGTTCCTGATTATCTGGGAACTGACGGACGACCATCCGGTGGTGGATTTGTCACTGTTCAAATCGCGCAACTTTACCGTCGGCTGCCTGTGTATCAGCCTGGCCTACATGCTGTACTTCGGCGCCATTGTGCTATTGCCGCAGTTGCTGCAGGAGGTTTATGGCTATACCGCCACCTGGGCAGGGCTGGCTTCGGCGCCCGTCGGGTTGATACCGGTATTGCTGTCGCCGATCATCGGCAAGTTCGGCAACCGGCTCGATATGCGACGATTGGTGACCTTCAGTTTCATTATGTATGCGGTGTGCTTCTACTGGCGCGCCTATACCTTTGAACCGGGAATGGACTTTGGCGCCTCGGCCTGGCCGCAGTTTATTCAGGGCTTCGCCATCGCCTGCTTCTTTATGCCATTGACCACCATTACGCTGTCCGGTCTACCGCCCGAGCGCATGGCGGCGGCATCGAGCCTGTCGAACTTTACTCGAACACTGGCGGGGTCGATCGGGACATCGATCACCACGACCTTGTGGACCCAGCGAGAATCGCAGCATCACTCGCAGCTGACGGAGTTTGTGAATCCTTACAACCCGCAGTCGCAAGAGATGTACCGGCAGTTGGAACAAATTGGCATGAGCAAGCAGCAGGCTTCGGCCTACATCGCCAACGAGATCACCGCGCAGGGGCTGATTATCTCCGCCAACGAGATCTTCTGGCTGTCGGCCGGGGTGTTCCTGATCCTGCTGGTGCTGGTCTGGGTGGCGAAACCGCCGTTCAGCTCCGGCGGTGGGGGCGGCGGCGCTCACTAAACCAGAGAAAGCAAAACGGGCGCCCAGAGGCGCCCGTTTTTTATTTATACCGTTGCAGCCAGGCGACGGATATTAAGCCTGGTTTTGACGCCACCAATCGGCCAGCAAAATGCCGGTCGCGACCGATACGTTCAGGCTTTCTACCTTGCCGGTACCGCCGATAGACACGTTCATATCACCCTGCTGCCAGGCGCTGTCGCTCAGGCCATCACGCTCCTGCCCCAACACCAGCACCATTTTGGCCGGCAGCTTAGCCTGTGCCAATGGGGTGCCTTTATGGCTAGAAGTGGTCACGATGGCGTAACCGGCCTTGCGGAAAGTATCCAGCACCGACAGGAAGTCATCTGCGCTGATCGCCTTGATGTGTTCCGCGCCGCCTTCTGCGGTACGTACCGCCGCACCGGACTCCAGCAATGCCGGATCCTGCAACAGAACGCCATTCACGCCAAAGTGTGCGCAAGAACGGACGATAGCGCCCAGGTTGTGTGGGTTGCCCACCTCTTCCAATGCCAGCACGCAGTCTTTCGCCGGTGCTTCTTTCAGATAGGTTTGCGCATCCAGGCCCTGACGTTTTTTGATCAGGAAGCATACGCCGCCGTGATGCTCGGTGCCGGACGCTTTGGCCAGCTCTTCTTCATCTACCACGTGGTAGGCTTTGCGGTTGGCCGCCATCCAGCGCAGCGCTTCACGAAAACGCGGCGTGACCGACTGCACGAACCAGGCGCGGACGATCGCGTCCGGACGGCTGGCAAACAGCGCCTGACAGGCGTTTTCACCGTACACGCGGGTTTCTTCCGCACGCTGGCGACGCAGTTGCTCTGGATCGATAAAGCTTTTGCCGCTGATGCCACCGTGATCGAACGCCGGTTCTTCTTCCGGACCACGAGACACGGTTTTCCATGGCGAATCATAACCGCCACGGTCTTCAGTACGCGCTGGACGGCGAGGACGATCGCTTTCACTGCGGCGGGAATCAGAGCCAGAGCCACGGCGATCGTTGTTACCGCGCGGCTTGTCCTGACCGGTACGGCCCGAAGAGCGAGCACCGTCTGCCGGACGGCCTTTGCCGGCCGGACGCTTATTCTTGTTACGGTCGTCGCCGTTACTGTCGTCGTCACTGCGGACGTACATCACTTTAACTTTACCGTTCTTGCCACTAAATGAATCGTTCATTTTCTTCTCCACCAACGCGCAGGGCGCGAAGATTACCTGATGTTGGGGTGCTAAGCCACCTACTTGCGCTAAAAGCTAACAACTATCGTATTCATTGAACAAACCTCTTTGTTCATTGACGCGCTTTTAACGATAATAAGCAGCATTAAAGATACATCTCCGCAACCCGAATGCGGTATGTCGTGCTTTCCCAGTATCCGAGGTCATCATGAATACAGTTTGTCCCGCTTGTAATGCCACCAACCGCGTACCTGAAGATCGTGTGGCTGACGGCGCAAAATGCGGCCGTTGCGGCCATGCGCTTTTTGACGGTGAAGTGATCAATGCCACCGCCGCGACACTGGACGCGCTGCTGCAGGATGGCCTGCCGGTGGTGGTCGACTTTTGGGCACCGTGGTGTGGCCCTTGCGTCAGCTTTGCGCCGATCTTCGAAGACGTTGCCGAAGAGCGCGCCGGTAAAGTCCGCTTCGTAAAAGTGAATACCGAAGCTGAACCGGAACTGAGCGCCCGTTTCCGCATCCGCAGCATCCCGACCATTATGCTCTTCCGCGACGGAAAAATGGTCGACATGCTCAATGGCGCCATGCCGAAAACGCCGTTTGATAACTGGCTCAATGAACTAGTTTAACGCAGAAAGTCCAGGCGGTGTTGCCCATTGTCAATGACACCGCCGCATTTCAAACCGGCCCGAACGCTCCCGTCGGGCTTTTTTCTGCGTTACAATGGCGTTTTTTCCCCGGGATCTTTATGACCGACAACGCCGTACTTCGCCTGCGCCAGTTTCGCCTGGAACGATCAACCCGCCCTTTTCTGGCGCGTGGCAACCGCATTACGCGTTGTCAGGGGTGTCTGCTGCCACAAAAAAACTGCCTGTGTGACACCATCCAGCCGCAGCCGGCCGCCAGCCGTTTTTGCCTGATCATGTTTGGCGCAGAACCGCTCAAACCAAGCAATACCGGCAGATTGATCGCCGATATTCTGCCGGACACCCAGGCGTTTCTCTGGTCGCGTACCGAGGTTGATCCTGGCCTGCTGGCGGCGATTAACGATCCCGAACGTCAGCCTTACGTGGTGTTTCCCGCATCTTATGCCGCCCCTGAACGACCGGTATTCAGCGAACTGCCCGTCGGTGGCAAACCGCCGCTGTTTATTATGCTCGACGGCACCTGGACCGAGGCGAGCAAGATGTTCCGCAAAAGCCCGTACCTCAATCAGTTTCCGGTGTTTTCGCTCAATGTTACCGCCGCCTCAAATTACCAACTGCGTGAAGCCAGCCGCACCGAGCAGCACTGCACCGCGGAAGTGGCGACAGCGCTGTTGCAACAGGCCGGTGATACCGCCGCGGCCGACGGCCTGGCTGAGCATTTTCGCTACTTCCGTCAACAGTATCTGGCAGGGAAACCTACTCGCCCGGAGGCACCGGTCACAGCAAAGCCGTTGTAAAACGCCTAGAATCAAGTCGGTAACGTTGCCTATAGCCAATAGCATTCGAAAGACAGGTAGGCGGCAACTGAACGAATCCCAGGGAGCTTAGTTAACTAAGTGACCAGGGTGAGAGAGGGCAGCCAACACCCCTGTCTTTTGAAGGATAACGGATATAAAGGAGCCGTGCATGAGCCAGCGAGGGTTAGAAGCGCTTTTACGTCCTAAATCGATTGCCGTTCTCGGCGCTTCACAGCAGCCTGGCCGCGCCGGCAACCTGATGATGAGCAACCTGCTGGCCGGCGGCTTCAACGGGCCGGTCATGCCCGTCACGCCGCGTTATAAGGCGGTATGCGGAGTCATGGCCTACCCGGACGTCGCCAGCCTGCCGCTCAGCCCCGATCTGGCCATACTGTGTACCCATGCGCATCGCAATCTGGCCTTGATTGAGGATTTGGGCAAACGCGGCTGCAAAACGGCCATTGTGCTCTCCTCGCCGCCAGAACAGTTCGCCGAGCTGAAAGCCTGCGCGCAGCGTTATTCGATGCGCCTGCTGGGGCCGAACAGCCTGGGCCTGCTGGCCCCCTGGCAAGGCATCAACGCCAGTTTCTCGCCGGTACCGATCCTGAAGGGCAAGCTGGCGTTTATTTCCCAGTCCGCCGCGGTGGCCAATACCATTCTCGACTGGGCACAGCAACGCGAAGTCGGCTTTTCCTATTTTATCGCGCTGGGCGACAGCCTGGATATTGACGTCGACGACCTGCTGGATTTTCTGGCACGCGACAGTAAAACCAGCGCCATCCTGCTGTATCTGGAAAACATCAGCGATGCGCGCCGCTTTTTATCTGCCTCGCGCAGTGCTTCGCGCAACAAACCCATTCTGGTGGTCAAAAGCGGACGCAGTCAGCAGGCCCAGCTGTTGCTAAACAGTCAGCAGGGGCTGGATGCCGCTTACGATGCCGCAATCCAACGCGCCGGTTTACTGCGCGTACAGGATACCCACGAGCTGTTCTCGGCAGTGGAAACGCTGAGCCATATGCATCCGTTGCGCGGAGAGCGGTTGATGATCGTCAGCAACGGTGCGGCACCGGCGGCAATGGCGTTGGACGAACTGCTGGGGCGCAACGGCAAGCTGGCGCCGCTGGGAGACGAGATCCTGGCGCAATTGGGTGACGCCTTGCCCGACTTTATACGCGCCGGCAACCCGATTGACCTGCGAGACGATGCAACACCGCAGCGCTATCTGGCGGCGGTCAAGACCCTGCTCGACAGCCACGACTACGACGCTTTATTGCTGATCCACGCTCCTAGCGCGGCAGCCCCAGGCACCCTGACCGCCGAACGTATTATCGAGGCCGTGCGTCAGCACCCGCGTGGTAAACGCGTGACTTTGCTGACCAACTGGTGCGGTGAGTACTCTTCGCAAGAAGCCCGCCGGTTATTTACCGAAGCCGGTATTCCCACCTACCGAACGCCGGAAGGTGCAGTAACCGCGTTTATGCATATGGTGGAATATCGTCGTAATCAGAAACAGCTTAAAGAAACCCCGGCGCTTCCGGTCGGTCTGACGGCCAACACCGCCGACGCTCACCGATTGATTCAGCAGGCGCTGGCGGAAGGCGCAACGCAGCTCGATACCCACGAGGTACAGTCGATTCTAAAGGCCTATGACCTGACGACGCTGCCTACCTGGATTGCCGAAGACAGCGCCGAAGCCGTGCATATTGCCGAGCAAATCGGCTATCCGGTGGCCCTGAAGCTGCGCTCCCCCGATATTCCGCACAAGTCTGAAGTTCAGGGCGTAATGCTCTATTTGCGCACCGCTACCGAGGTACAACGCGCCGCTGAGGCAATTCTCGACCGCGTTAAACGTACCTATCCACAAGCGCGCATTCACGGCCTGTTGGTTCAGAGCATGGCCAACCGCGCCGGAGCGCAGGAGCTTCGTATCGCGGTGGAGCAAGATGCCATTTTCGGCCCGCTGATCATGCTGGGTGAAGGCGGTATCGAATGGCGCCAGGAAAATCAGGTCGCCGTAGCGCTGCCGCCGCTGAATATGGCGCTGGCGCGTTATCTGGTATTGCAGGCGGTGAAAGGCGGAAAAATTCGCGGCCGCAGCGCTTTACGACCGCTGGATATCCCTGGACTGAGCCGCTTGCTGGTGCAGGTGTCCAATCTGATCCTCGACTGCCCGGAAATTACCCGTCTGGATATCCATCCGGTTCTGGCCTCTGGCAGCGAATTCACCCTGCTCGACGTTTCCATGCAGCTTGCTCCGTTCGAAGGTGATCCGCAGGCACGGCTGGCGATCCGTCCTTACCCTCATGAGCTGGAAGAAACTATCGGATTGAAAGACGGCTCGCAATGCCTGTTCAGGCCAATCCTGCCGGAAGATGAACCCGCGCTGAAACACTTTATCGATCGCGTGACCAAGGAAGATCTCTACTATCGCTACTTCAGTGAGATCAACGAGTTTACCCATGACGATTTGGCTAACATGACGCAGATCGACTACGATCGGGAGATGGCTTTTGTCGCGGTGCGAGATGACCAAATCATTGGCGTAACACGTGCTCTCTCCGACCCGGATAATACCGACGCGGAATTTGCCGTGTTGGTGCGTTCAGATTTGAAAGGGCTCGGTTTGGGGCGCCAACTGTTGGAAAAAATGATTGCCTATGCCCGCGCCCACGGGTTGGCTCGCCTGACCGGCATCACCATGCCTAATAACCGCGGAATGATAGCGCTGGCGCAACGGCTGGGCTTTGGCATCGATGTGCAGCTTGAGGACGGTATCGTCAATTTGACCCTGCCGCTGCAGGCGGAAGAAGCGCAGTGACCTGTGTCGCAATGCGCTACGAATCCACCACTTAACGCCAAAACATACGCACAATCGGGACAACTAGTGGTATTATCGCCCGATTATTCGATTTACTGTTTTCCCGTATTTGGCGTTCCGGCCATCTAATCATGAGAGAAGAAGCGCACTGTGATGTTGTCAAAATTTAAACGTAGCAAACATCAACAACACCTTGCACAACTGCCCAAACTCCCCCAGACGGTAGCTGATGTACGTACTTTGTACACACCGTCTGATTACCGTGCCACGCTGCTGGAATTGATCGCTAACGCCACCCAACGCATTTATCTGGTCGCTCTGTATCTGGAGCATGACGACGCCGGACGCGATATTCTCAACGCGCTTTATCAAGCCAAGCAGCGGTGCCCGGCGCTGGAGATTTGCATTCTGGTCGACTGGCATCGTGCCCAGCGTGGGCGCATCGGCGCCGCGGCCGCCAATACCAACGCCGATTGGTATTGCTCAATGGCAGACCAGCACCCAGAGCTTGCCGTGCCAATCTACGGCGTGCCGGTGAATACCCGCGAAGCCCTGGGCGTGTTGCACCTGAAAGGTTTTGTGATCGACGATACCGTGGTTTACAGCGGTGCCAGCATCAATGACGTTTACCTGCATCAGCATGAGAAATACCGCTACGATCGTTACCAGTTGATCACCAATGGCGAATTGGCCAATACCATGATCGATTACATCAAGCAGCACCTGCTGACCGCCGGTGCCGTGCAACGTTTGGATCGTGACGATCGTCCCAAGAGCCCGGAGATCAAAAACGAAACTCGCTTATTTCGTTTCGGTCTGCGCCGAGCCGGTTATCAGTTTCGCAACCAGGCGGGCAACGATGAGCTGGCGGTAACGCCGCTGGTTGGGCTGGGTAAGCAAAGCGTGTTGAATAAAACCATTCACCATCTGATGTCCTGTGCCGATCAGAAACTGACGCTATGCACCCCTTACTTCAACCTGCCGGCCCTGCTGGTGCGCAATATCATCTATCTGCTGCGCCAGGGCAAACAGGTGGAAATTATTGTGGGCGACAAAACCGCCAATGATTTCTATATTCCGGAAGATCAGCCGTTCAAAATTATCGGCGCCCTGCCTTATCTGTACGAAATCAACCTGCGACGCTTTCTCAGCCGCTTGCAGCGCTACGTCGATACCGGCCAGTTGATTGTTCGCCTGTGGAAAGACGGCGATAACAGCTACCACCTGAAAGGCATGTGGGTGGATGACGAATGGCAGTTGATTACCGGTAATAACCTCAATCCGCGCGCCTGGCGACTGGATCTGGAAAATGCCATTCTGATCCACGATCCCAAGCAGGAGATGCGTGAGCAACGGCATAAAGAGCTGGAGTGCATCCGCACTCACACCACCGTGGTGGAGAATTACCTGGAACTGCAAAGCATCCAGCAGTACCCGATCAAAGTGCGCAAGCTGATCCGCCGTCTGCGCCGTATCCGTATTGACCGGTTGATTAGCCGTATACTGTAATCCCACTATAATTTAGCTATCGCAGACCCCGGCCTATGCCGGGGTTTTTATGTGTCATGACAACAGGATGTTTTCATTATGCGCCCACTCCGCTGCCTGGCCGTGCTCCCCTTTCTATTGCTCACCAGCGGCTGTACCCACCTGGCAAATGACAGCTGGACCGGGAAAGACAAGGCACAACACTTTGTCGCCTCTGCGGCTTTCGCTGCCGCCGGTGCCGCTTATGGCGATCATCAAAACTGGAATGAGGCACGCAGCCGCAGCTTTGGCCTGATGTTTTCAATCGGGCTCGGCGCCGCCAAAGAACTGTATGACAGTCGCGAAGGCGGCACCGGCTGGAGTTGGAAAGATTTTGCCTGGGATGTCGCGGGAGCAGCGACCGGCTATAGCCTTTACCACGCAACCCGCTGATTCACAGCTGGATCTCTTTCCCTTTGCGGTGCAAGCGAAGAGAAACGATCAGCGCCAGCAGACACATGCCGGAAACATACCAGAAGAAGGCATTCTCGAAGCCAAACGACTTCAGCGACAGTGCAACATATTCCGCCGAGCCGCCAAACATCGCATTAGCCACCGCATAAGACAGACCAACGCCTAACGCGCGCACCTCCGGCGGGAACATTTCAGCCTTCAGCAGCCCGCTGATCGAGGTATAGAAACTGACGATAAATAACGCCAGCACAATCAGACCGAAGGCCGCATAAGGGTTGCTGACATTTTTCAGCGTCAGCAAGATAGGCACGGTCAGCAAGGTCGCCAACGAGGCAAAGATCAGCATTGAACTGCGGCGACCGATCTTGTCTGACAATGCCCCGACCAAGGGCTGCAGCAGCATGTAGATAAAGAGTGCGGCGGTCATAATGCCGCTGGCCAGCTTGGCGTCCATCCCGGAAGTATTGACCAGATACTTTTGCATATAGGTCGTAAAAGTATAAAAACTCAGCGAACCACCGGCGGTAAAGCCCAACACCATCAGGAAGGCTTTACGATTTTTCCACAGCCCCTTCAGTGAACCCGCATCTTTATGGTTACGGGTTTTGGCATCGGAGGTTTCATTCAGCGACCGACGCAGATATAACGCCACTACCGCCAATACCGCGCCAATCGCAAAGGGAATACGCCAGCCCCAAGCCTTTAGTTCCTCGGCAGAGAGGATCTGCTGCAGAGCCACCAGAACCAGCAACGCCAGCAATTGGCCGCCAATCAGCGTGACGTACTGGAAAGAAGCATAGAAACCACGTCGCCCTTTTATTGCCACCTCGCTCATATAGGTGGCGCTGGTACCGTACTCACCGCCGACCGACAGGCCCTGGAACAGACGCGCAACCAACAGTAGCACCGGAGCCCAACTTCCGATCGACTCATAGGTCGGTAAACAGGCGATCACCAGCGATCCTGCACACATCATGCAAACAGAGATCAGCATCGAGTTTTTGCGACCATGCTTATCGGCAATATAACCGAACAACCAGCCGCCGATCGGGCGCATGAAGAAACCGGCGGCGAACACACCGGCAGTTTGTAGCAATTGGGTGGTGCTGTTACCGGCGGGGAAAAATGAAGCGGCAAAGTAGATAGAACAGAAGGAATAGACGTAAAAATCAAACCACTCCACCAGGTTACCCGATGAAGCGCCAACAATAGCGAAAATGCGTTTCTTTTTGTCCTGTACTGCCGGGTCGACGGTATTTCCATCCTCAATGGCCGAGGTTGTTTCTGTCATTTTCTATTCTCCGAGCCAGATAAACCGTGAAGTCGGCGTCCCGCCGTTTAAATGCAACTCAATTGTTAACGTTGAGTTAACAATTAAAACAAATAGCGGGCGAAGAATATAGCGTGATTTTTGTGATGCGCATTGAAGACTGGCGTGAAAACTGGGCGAAATAACAGCAAATATTTATATAGCGGACATAGCAAAAAGGCCATCCTTGCGGATGGCCTCTTGGCTTAATTGATGCCTGGCAGTGTCCTACTCTCGCATGGGGAGACCCCACACTACCATCGGCGCTACGGCGTTTCACTTCTGAGTTCGGCAT
>Ga0209281_1000411_pt1 | contig 64703 bp, 49 predicted proteins | sample MedtruBG_FD_187514 | JGI IMG/M metagenome (GOLD analysis project Ga0209281, IMG submission 187514) | Root nodule microbial communities of legume samples collected from California, USA - Medicago truncatula BG (SPAdes) (version 2) | ecosystem: Host-associated > Plants > Roots > Nodule | place... | reverse complement strand
ATTTTTCTTTAAATTCATCATTTGAATCACCTCATAAAATAAATGCTAGATTTATTTTGTGCAGACTTATCGAATAATATAAATCTGCTTTAACAAACAATGAATTTTATTAATTAGAACATATATATAATAAAAATCTCAATCAAAATCATAATAAAGCTTTCAATGATCATAATAATAATAATAATAATAAAACTTTGAATAATATTATTGACAAATATTATAAATAGCAGTAATATTTATCTAGACAATAAATTGAACTCAATTTAATTTTAAGAAATATACTTTTAAATTTTAATTTATAAAAAATATATTGGAGGAATAAATTATGAAAATATTAGCTTTAGAATTTTACAAAAACGGAGAAATGAAAGAGGCCTTTGCATTAGGAGGTTCACTTGAAAAAGAAAAAATTAACCCTGATCAAAAATATCCAGCAAGTTTACAAAATTATTTAGTAGATACAGGTAATGATGTTATCTTAGTAGATACAGGACTACCAGTTGAAACACCTGATTTTGAACCTAAACCTGATCAAATGTTATACATGGGTGAAAAAGTTGCAGATTTTAAAACAGCTTTAAATTCTATAGGATATGAACCAAAAGATATTACTAAAGTACTTTTAACTCACAAGCATCCAGATCATGCTGGTGAATTAAGATTATTTGACCATGCCAAAATCTATCTTTCTCGTATAGAAGCAGATGCAATGAAGTTAAACGGTGAAAATGTAGTTAGAGTTGATTTTAAAGATGGACAATATGAAAATTTTGAAAAAAGTGAAATTATAAGTGAGAATGTTGTTATGATTCCTGCTTATGGACATACTACTGGTAATTCTTTAATTTTAGTTAAAGATAATAACAAACATTATATGATTCATGGTGATGTTACTTACACTGATGAAGCTTTAAGACAAAATCAATTATCAGTAGTTTTTGAAGATAAAGACTTAGCAAAAGAAACATTAAATACTGTAAGATCTTTCATAAAAGAAAATGATACAGTATATTTATCAACTCATACACCTGAAGGGTTAAGTTCATTAAAAAATAATACAATCATGAAATTATAATTATTAATTAGCAATTTAACTAATTAATAATGTATGAACTTATTCTCCTATACCCCTGAGTACCTATCAAAATTTTTATTCAGGGTCAATGTTTTAAATAATCGTTGTTAATATTCTAATAGTTTTTAGGATGTACAAGTATTTAAAATGAGCTGATACACAATAATATAATTAAAAAAATATTTTTGTAAATCAAAACGCATAACAACATTTCTTTAAAACAGACCATATAAAAGTAATCTATTAGAGAACAATCATATATGTTGCTCTCTAATAGATTACTTTTATATTTTCTAACTAACTCTTTACTTTTTTTTTGAATATGCTTAATAATCTTCTATCTGTTATAATAAGATTATTAAATTATTCTTAGACTCAGATTACACAAACTATTACTTAGCACTATATATAGCTGAGCCTTAGATAAAAATATATTTTGTGGAGGACAGTTTACATATGGAAAAAATTTATTATGACAATCAATACCTTAAGGAATTTACTGCTGAAATTGTTGATATAAAAGAATTTGACAATAACTTTCATGTTACATTAGATAAAACAGCATTTTTCCCAGGTGGTGGTGGCCAAAGCTGTGACCTTGGAAATTTAGGTGATCAAAAAATCCTTGATGTTTATGAAAAGGATGACGTTATTTACCACGTAGTTGAAAAGAAGCCTATTAAAATACATAGAGTTAAATGTGAGATTGATTGGAACAGAAGACTTGATGGAATGCATCAACATTTAGGCCAACACGTTTTATCTGGTGCCTTCTTCAACCTTTTTAATGCAAATACCTTTGCAATACATTTAGGCAGTGATATAAGTTCTGTTGATATTTATGGAGTTTTAACTGAAGATCAGGTAAGAGAAGCTGAAAGGCTTGCAAATAAAGTTATAGGTGAGGCTGTACCTGTGGAATCATTTGTTCCAACTAAAGCTGAATTGAAAAAAATATCACTTAGACGTGCTCTTCCAAATACTGCTGAAGATATAAGAGTTGTTAGAATTGGTGATTTTGATATTAATGCTTGTTGCGGTCTTCATCCTGCATCAACACAAGATTTAAGATTTATTAAAATAAAGAGATTTGAAAAGCACAAGGAAGGTACAAGAATAGAATTTTTAGCTGGTGAACGTGCTGTTTCTGATTCATTCAAAAAGGATGAATTTCAAAATTCTATTTGCAGATACTTAAATTGCAATGAAAATGAAGCTATAAATGGAATTAAAAATTTAAATGAAAGCTTACGTGAAGCAAATGAAAATAATAAGAGCTTAAATATTTTACTTGCGAAATATCAAGTTAAAGAAATTCTTGAGAATGCAGTTAAAGTAAATAACTTAAAAATTATTAAAGAAATATTTGACAGCCAAAATCTAAAATATGTAAGCAACCTTACTTCTAAGCTTGTCGAAAATGAAAATACAATTGCTCTAATGGCAGTAAAATCTGATGACAAAGTAAATCTTATATTTGCCTGCTCTAAGGATGTTAAAGATGTAAAAATGAATGATCTTTTAAAAGATGCTATATCTCTTATTGATGGTAAAGGCGGCGGAAGTCCACTTCAAGCTCAAGGTGCTGGAAAAAATAATGCTAACCTTGAAAGTGCCTTAGATTATGCTGTCAACAAGATAAAGCAAATTTTAAATTAATAAAAATCAGCATAATAGAAACTTTTCGCTTAATAATATAAGTAAAATTTTCTTAATATGCTGATTTTTAATATACATTATTTTATAAATAGAGACAGTAGATTTTTCTACTGTCCAAATTTTTATGTAGTAAAAATATTTTCGCTACATAAATATGTTTCCTAATCTAATATAAATAAACTTCAATTATGATGTTCTTATGATTTCAATTATTTGCTTCCTTGCTTTCTTTGATTCTGGAAACATTAGCAGTGGCCAAATATGAATCATTAACGGATATTCATAATAATCTATTTTTATAACCTTTTCTTCAGCTATATTTTTAAACTTCTTAGCATCTGGGTATAATATATCATTTGTTCCTGTAAATAAACTGATTTTGCCCAGACCATTGAAATCACCATAAATCGGGCTTATCAAATAGTGTTTTGGTCCTTTTTTGCCTCCATAGAATTTGCCAATTTCAATTAAAGAAGGTAATGCTAACATAGGATCGAGCTTTGATACTTTATATATTTGAGTATTAGTAAATGACATATCTAAAGCTGGTGATATGAGAATTATATTACTTGGCTGTGGTAATTGTTTTTTTCTCAAAAGTTCTGCTAAAGCAAGGCTCATTCCTCCGCCTGCTGAATCTCCCATAATTACTATGTCTTCAGGTTTTACCTCTGATATGATCTTTTCATATATGGGAACAATCATATTGAAAATTTCTTTTCCTTCATGGTTTGGGAGTAATGGATAGATTGGAATAGTTATTGTACAGCTCAAAGCTCTTGATAATTTAGCTAAAAAATTCCAATGAATATTGTTGATTTCATATACATATCCTCCGCCATGAAGATAAAGGATATGTTTTTCACTTGTCTTCCCCAATGGTTTCATCACATAATAACAATGGCCATTAAATTCATTTTTAACAATATTAAATCTTTTTTCGATTATCTTTGGTGGCTTGGGGTTTTCTGACAACTGCCTTTTCCTTATATTTTCTTGTAACTCCTCACCAGTTAAATTCCATATTTTATTGAATTTAATAATCCTAAGTGTAAATTTTGCTAATTTACTTTGAATACTTTCCATTGCACCCTCCCCCTTTGATAGTTTTACAGTTAGAGCAAATGCATGACCTTTACTTTTAAAATTATATTTTGAATCCATCTATTAATTCATTTAAGTCTTGCGCAAGTATAGCTTGACTTTCAGCTGTAGCTGCAACCTGATCCATACTTGCAGTTGTTCTCGTTATATCATCTAATATTTTTGTAGAATTCTTTGTTGATTCTTGTGAATTAGTTGCCATACTATCTACAATTAAATTTATTTCATCCATGGATGCATTTAATTGCTGTGACATAGCAGCAATATTATCAGATATCTTGCTTATTTCTTCCGCATTTTCATAATAGTATTCTCCTGATAATATAAATTGATTAAAATGCTTTATTACATTATTATTTATAAAACCAAGTACTTCATTGCTATTATCTGAAAGCATCTTAAATGCACTTTCAACCTTCTTAACAGTTTCTTGAATTAATGTTGCTGAATTGGAAGATTCTTCAGCAAGCTTTTTAACTTCTTCTGATACTACTGCAAATCCTTTTCCTTGTTCCCCTGCTCTAGCTGCTTCTATTGCCGCATTTAATGCTAATAAATTTGTTTGTTTTGCTATAGCTGATATAGCTTCAACCATTTTTGAAACTTCTATTACAACTTCACCAGCCTTAATGGCATCTAGAATCTTTCCTTCTTTTTCTTCATAAATGTTTTCTGTATTAGTTAAAGCTATTGTTGTTCGATTTTTTAAATCCATAGATTTTTCTCTAAAACTTGTGGAAATTCCACTTCCATCTGTTGATTTTGTAGATAATTGATTTACATTTGAATTTATTTTTCTTATATAATCATTTACTTTATTTGCTTCTTTTGTAGAATCACTCATACTATCAACTATTTTTTTAGTCGATTTATTCATATGCCTTACACTGCTTGTAACCTCTTCTGTCAATACTGATAATTCTTCTGTAGAAGCGGATAAATCCGTAGTCTTTTCACTTATACTCTTAATTAATTTTCTCACATTTTGTTGAGCTGCATTTAGAGATTGAGCAGTTTGTCCGAATTCATCTTTTCCTCTTATATTTATAGCTTTTGAAAAGTCATATTGAGCTAATCGTTGTGCTAATTCTCTTATGCTTGCTAATGGTTTTGAAAGATATGAAGAAACTCTTATTGCTATAAGTATTGCTATAGCAAGCAAACCACTGATTGATATTAATAAAATAACAACTGCCCTTGCTAAGGTATCATTTAATTCAACTGTTTTTAAAACTACTTGCTTATCTATATCATCTATATAATTACCAGTACTTATTACCCATCCATATGGCTTAAATAATTGTGAATATGCTCTTTTAGGTGATACTCCATCCTCATTTGGTTTTATATAATAAAAGTTTGTAAAGCCTCCTCCATCTTTAGTTGCTACACTTATAATGTTTTGAATAAGCTTATTGCCATTTTTATCTGTTTCATCAGTTCTGTTTTGTCCTTCTTTTTCTGGTAAAATAGGATGAGCTATTAAGGTACCATCTACTCCATCAATCCAAAAATATCCCTCCTTATTATATCTTAAAGATTTAACAAGCTCTTTTGCTTGCTCCTTTGCTTGCTCCTTTGCTTGCTTTTCTGTTAATTCTCCACTTGTTTGCTTTTTATATACACTATCTAACAACGTAATTACATTTTCAACTTGATATTTTATATTAGTATCATAATCATCTCTAAGTAATTTCTCATATTGGACTATTGATGCAGAATTACTCTTATTCAATTCTATGATACAAATTGCTCCCAATACTACTGCTACAAGTGTTGCAATTGCAATATTCATTAATATAATTTTACTCTTTAAACTTCTCATAATGTCCCCTTTCCCTTTTACTGTCATATGTAAATACTAATCCGTCAAAATTAAATAACATATGTGCATAATATTATTTTCATTGTAAAGTCATTTAATAATCTTAAATATACCCTATTACCCTTTAACATATAAATCTATGTATTTTCTTCCTAAGTTTTTTATAAATCCTTTATATTAATTATTAAAATTTAATACTTTTCCAATACACTTACACCTCTTTCATCAATTTCACATAAATATAAAATGTAACATCTATAATTTTACATAATATTACATACTATGTTCTATTTATATATTATATAATAATTTTCCTACTGGGCAGCAGTATTGTCAATGAAAACTGATTAATAAATAAAAATAATTATTCATTACCTTTAACTACTATCTCTTAAAATTACTTACACCATATTAAGTTTTGCATCATTAAATCTTCACTTTTAACAGTTATCACTATTAATTTCATGCTAATATTAGTTCTCTGACACTTTCCAATATCTTTACATGAAAATTTCTGTTTTTTCTGATTTCTTAATATTATATATATTTATAAATACACTATTAAATACAAATATTAACAACAAAAGTCAATATATCTATTTCCATAGATATATTGACCTTAATTGTTAGTTATATCATAGTTTCATTATAAATATTTCTTATGTTATCTTCTAATGATTCTATTCAATATTAATTACATCATATCCTTCTTCTTCAATTGCTCCCTTTAATTCATCATCACTATTTGTAGTTTCAACTATAGCCCAGTTATTTTCAAGGCTTACTTCTACAGAAGTAACATCTAACCCTTCTAAAGCTTCCTTTACATGTCCTACACAATGTTCACATTTCATTCCTTCAATTAATATTTTCTTTTTCATAATAAATACACCTGCTTTCAATTCAATTTTTCTTAATTATAAATAAATTTTCATTAAGATATCTAATACTCTTATTGTTATTTTTCCACCTTAAACTTTCTAAGTCTTAATGCATTTGTAAGTACTGATACTGAGCTTAAACTCATTGCTCCAGCTGCTATCATTGGATTTAATAATGGTCCTCCGAAAATATGAAGTATACCCATTGCAACTGGAATTCCAAGTACGTTATACCCAAATGCCCAGAATAGATTTTGTTTTATATTTTTAATGGTTGCACGACTTAATTTAATTGCAGTTATAACATCCATTAAATCACTTCTCATAAGAACTATATCTGCTGATTCTATTGCAACATCAGTTCCTGAACCTATTGCTATTCCAATATCAGATTGTGCGAGTGCTGGAGCATCATTTATTCCATCTCCAACCATAGCCACTTTTTGATTTTCACCTTGAAGCTTTTTTACTTCATTTGCCTTATCTTCTGGTAAAACCTCTGCAAGTACTATATCAATTCCAACTTGCTTCGCTATAGCATCTGCTGTTTTCTTATTATCACCAGTAATCATAGCAACCTTTATGCCCATTTGATGAAGAGCTTCTATTGCTTTTTTACTACTTGGCTTAACTGTATCTGCAACTGCTATTATACCTCTTAGGATTTCATCTACTGCAATATACATTGGTGTCTTTCCCTCAGCTGCTAATCTATCTGATTCTTTTGCTAAAACTGATATATCTATGTTCTTCTCATTTACTAATTTTTTATTTCCTATTAAAATAGTTTTTCCGTCGATTTTTACTTCTATTCCATGACCTGGAATTGCATTAAACTCTTCTATTACTTTGAATTCTAGATTTTTCTCTTCTGCACCCCTTACTATTGCTTCTCCTAATGGATGCTCTGATCCTTTTTCAGCACTTGCTGCTAATACTAATATTTCATTTTCTGAAATTCCATTAGTTACAATGTCTGTGACTACAGGCTTTCCTTCTGTAATAGTACCTGTTTTATCAAATACAATAGTCTCTATTTGATGTGTTATTTCTAAGGCTTCTCCACCCTTTATCAGAACACCATTTTCAGCACCTTTTCCTGTTCCAACCATTATTGCTGTTGGAGTTGCAAGACCTAGTGCACATGGACACGCTATTACAAGTACTGCAATAAATATTGTTAGTGCAAATACAGGAGTTTCTCCAGCTACTAACCAGCTTATAGAAGCTATTATAGCTAAAATAATTACTGTCGGTACAAAATAAGCTGATATAATATCTGCTAGTTTTGCTATTGGCGCCTTCGAACCTTGTGCCTCTTCTACTAGCTTAACAATTTGAGCTAGAGCAGTATCCTTACCAACCTTTGTTGCCTTATATTTAATAAAGCCTGTTTTATTAATACTTGCGCCGATTACATTACTTCCTATAGACTTTTCCACAGGAATACTTTCACCAGTAAGCATTGATTCATCAATTGCTGTACTTCCTTCTATAACTGAACCATCTACAGGAAGTTTTTCCCCTGGTTTTACTACAACTATATCTCCAACTACAACTTCTTCTACTGGAACTACCATTTCATTATTATTTCTCAATACAACTGCAGTCTTAGGTGCAAGTTTCATTAATGATTTAATAGCTTGTGACGTTTTACCTTTTGAAATTGCTTCTAAGTATTTTCCCAAGGTTATTAATGTTAAAATAACTGCTGCCGATTCAAAATATAAATGCATTGCATATTCTGTTTCACCAGAATTTATTTTATAAATACCAAATAATCCATATATAAATGCTGCTAATGTACTTATAGCAATTAAAGAATCCATATTAGGACTCAATTTAAACAAATTTTTAATACCAACATGATAAAATTTATATCCCATTATCATTACAGGTAATGTAAGTACTACTTGGATAATTGCAAAATTTAATGGATTCATCATAGAATCAATTATATGCGGAAGCGGCATTCCTAACATATGACCCATAGTTATTACAAGTAGTGGCGTTGTGAATATTAATGATACAATAAATCTAATTAATAATATTTGACTTTCCTCTAATTTTTTCTCTGATGCGACTTGTTCTTCGTCCTTAACTAATTTATATCCAGCTTTATCTACAACAGCTTTAATTTCAGAATAACCAACTTCATCTTCATTTATATTTACAGTAAGTTTTTCAGTTGCAAAATTAACAGCTGAACTTTGAACTCCATTAAGTTTTCCAGTAACTCTCTCAACTCTATTAGCACAAGCTGAACAAGTCATTCCCTCAACTTTAAACGTATAAGTCTTCAAATTTTTCTTAACACCATATCCTGCTTTTACTACTGCTGCTTCAATATTTTCATTGTTTAACTTCGTTTCATCAAATTCAACACTTAGAGTTTCAGTGGCAAAATTAACATTTGCATTATCCACTCCATCTAATTTCTTAACAACTCTTTCAACTCTGTTAGCGCAAGCAGAACAAGTCATTCCTTCTATTTTTAATGCTTTTTTATTCATACTCTGAATTTCACCTCTTTACTTTTAAAATAATACACATATTAACACTAAGATTAATAAATTATCGAAAATTTATTTAGAAAGTATTTTTTCTAAAACCTTATTAAATTCCTCTATCTTTTCTTCTGGATTATTGTTATTGCATGCATCCTTAACACAATGACGTAAATGCCCTTGAAGAATCATTAAATCTGCTTTTTTTATTAAAGATTGTACTGCCAAAAGTTGATTGGCTACATCTATACAATATCTATCTTCTTCAATCATTTTTATTATGCCTTCAATTTGTCCCTTTGCTGTTTTCAACGATTGAACTGCTTTTTTTCTTTCCTCACTCATGTTTTCCCTCCCATCCCCCCAGGGGGGTGTTATTAATTTAAGTATATCTAAATAATTTATTTTGTCAATATGTTTCTCTGCAACTATGGATTTTCTTTAACTATATTTTTCCTAAAACTATAGATTAACACTGAATATTTAATCATTAATTTTTTATTATTCATTTTATTATTAATTTTCCGTTATTCATTCTATCATTAATCTTTCACCACTCATTTTATCATCTGTCTTTGACTTATAAATTTCTATATTTCATAAGCTTTTCTAACTTCAAAAATTCTACTACTGGCAAAATAAAAAGGCATGAATTTAATTACTCTCAATCAAATTCACACCTTACTCATTTTTCTTATGATTTTTTAAAACCTTTAAAAGTAGTTTGCCATTTAAGAACATTTTTATTCATAATTACTTTCAACTTAACTTAACTTAACTTATCTCTTCTGAAGCTTCTGTTAAATATTCTACAAATACCTTAACTATATGCGGGTCAAATTGCTTTCCTGAACACCTTTTTAGTTCACTAATAGCGTCTTCCCTTTTCAAGGCTTTCTTATAAACCGTGTTATTAGTCATCGCATCATAGGCATCTGCAATACTCACAATTCTAGATATCAATGGTATACTTTCTCCTTTTAATTTTAAAGGATATCCCTTTCCATCCCATCTTTCATGGTGTGTCAATACACCTTTAGCCACATTATCTAATTGGTTCGATGCTTTTACAATCCTATATCCCTTTTCCGTATGAGTTTTTACTATTTCAAATTCCTCTTCTGATAAATTACCTTCCTTAAGTAAAATATCCTCATTTATTGCTATTTTCCCTATATCATGTAGTTTTGCAACAATTGTCAATTCATCCATTACAGATATAGGAAGTGATAATCTTTGTCCAATAATTAAAGAATTACTTACAACACTTTCTGTGTGTTCCTCAGTTTCCAAACTCTTAGTTTGGAGCCCTATCTGTAAAGAATACATTATGGAACTGCTCAAACTGTTTTTTTGCAATAACTTCTGCCTATATACCTTGTCCTCTGCTTCTCGTAAAGCATCATAAATACTTTTGTTTAAATTATCAGTTATAGCAGATCCCAAAGATATACTTACATCAATTAAATCATGCTTATAATTTTTACATTGATTAATTATTTTTTTTATAATATTTTCACATTCATAGTCAGTAGTATTAGGAACTAAAATTACATATTCATCTCCACCCGTTCTGAATATTAATTCTCCGTGTCTACACACATCTTTTAACGCTTCCGCTATAAGCTTTAATAACTCATCACCTTGGCTATGTCCTAGTGTATCATTTACTAATTTTAAGCCATTTGCATCTCCCATAATTACTCCCACTGGAAGATATTCCTCACTTAAAAATTCCTTTGCTTTTTCTTCAAAATAAGTTCTATTATATAAATCAGTTAAAACATCTGTAAAACTTATCCTTCTTAACTCTTCTTCTGACTTTTTCTTTTCAGTAACATCTAAAATAAGTCCTACAACCCCTACCACATCATTTTTTTTATCTATTACAGGTACCTTTACTGCCTCAGTATATATCTCTTTTCCATCTTCTGATTGAAGTATTGTTTCCGCCGTTATACTTCGCTTGTTTTGTAAAACTTCTGTGTCTTCTTTAGTATACTTAATTGCCAATTCTTTTGACGAATGTATCTCAAAATTTGTTTTTCCTATTAATTCATCTATGCCTTTGCCATTATAAAAATCATTAAATTCCTTGTTAGCATAAACATATTTGCCATCTTTGTCCTTATAAAAAACCATACCTGGTAGTGTTTCCATTACTACTTTTAGCACATTTTCTTTTTCTTCTATAATCTTATCTTTTTCATTTATTATATCTAAATTTGCATATATTCCAGCTATCGCAGTTAATTGATTATACTCATTAATTAGTGGCACTATATTAATTTTTCTATGCTTTCCATTTGAGTACCATTCTTCTGTAATTGGTTCTAAAGTATTTATAACTTTAGAACAAGATCTATAACATTTATCACTTATTGCTTCGTCAAAAATCTCATTGTCACTTAATCCAATAAAATCTTTATTTATATTTTTATATATTTTTTTATATTCTTCATTTACATATATAAATCTTAAATTCAGATCTTTTATCCATATAGGTTGTGGAATACTATCCACTAGTAATTTGAACATATTGTATTCCATTCTGACTTTCTCCCCTTTAAGTTCATCTAAAATAATTATAACACCAAAACTTAAAAATTGCAGATAACTTCCAAATATCTAAGAATAAATATAGGGCTTCTCAATTATAATTATTATTGAGAAGCCCTATACTGACCTTATTCTTTAAAGTTAATCTTAATATTCACTATTTCACTATTACTTCCAATTCTTATTGGTGGCCCCCATGTTCCATAACCTGAACTTACAATCAAATTAAAATTATCTTTTTTTAAATATCCATAGTCTTTTTCATTTAAATAACCTGTAACCAAATTACCAGGGAATATTTGTCCTCTATGTGTATGTCCTGAAAGCTGTAAATCAACTTTTTCTGCTTCTGCTTCCTTTAACTGTTCTGGCCTATGATTTAATACTATAATTGGAAGCGATTTATCAACATCCTTTAATATGCCAGCAAGTGGTTTCATACCTTCACCTGTTATTCTTTCACTTGCTGGATCATTTCTTCCAACTATATAAAAGCTATCTGATATTTCTATTTGTTCATCTTGTAAAAACTTAATATTTCCATCTTTAAAATAAGAAATAGTCTCTGATAAATCTCCAGCTCCATATTCATGATTTCCTGTAATATCATACACACCATACTTTGATTCTATCTTCTTAAAAGCTTCTCTAGAATATTCTTTTAGCGTTGTTGATGTATTCTCATCAAATATATCACCACAAAACAAAACTATATCTGGATTTAATTTATTAATTGAATTCACCATTTTATCTACACCATTTTCTTTTATCATTATCCCCATATGAACATCAGAAATCATAACAACATTTAATGAATGAATTTCCCCTGCTTTTTTATTTATATTAACTTCATAGTTAGTTACAACTTCATTTTGAGCATTCCAAACTCCAAAGCCAACTAAAATGAACACTATAATAAATACTGAAGCACCATTAAGATAAATCTTTTTTAGCATTTCTTTTGTCGAATCCCTAAGTTTAATTCTATTTAAAATAAATCTTAATGTATCAACTACTAAAAATATCATTGCTGAATAAATAAAAACTCCAATATAAATATAGCCAACTAATGCAAAGATGGATAGAAATCCATTTTCTATTCTTAATAGCCCTTTAATCATATTACTTAAAATAAAAGCTAAAGCTATAATCCAATATATTAACCAATATGCTGCCCAATATAATCTATCTTTAAATTTCACTCTGTTATTTAAAACTATTCTTTTCGCTTTTACTCCAATGTAATAACAAAGGATTATGTACAACCCCAATATAAGAAAAATTGCTAGTATCATTTTACTGTTCATCTTTTTATTACCTCAACCTATATTACTTGATTCTTATAGTTTTTATCTACTAATTCTTTTAATCCGCCTTCTGCTAACTTAGCAAAATATTTTGCGCAATTTAAAATTGAATTTTCATCTACTTGATACTGTGGATGATGGTGAGCATAAGATAATCCTGTTCCCACAATAATAAATGCACCTGGTATCTTTCTTTGATAATATGCAAAATCCTCTCCTTCTAGTCCCATAGAAATTTTTTTCACATTATAACCTGCTCTTACTCCAAGTTTTGTACTAAATTCAACCCATTCTTCGGTATTATTTGTTGCTGGTGACCCTTCATGCCAAATAAGTTCTGCACTACCTCCAAATGATAAAGCTATTCCAGTAATTATTTCCTTCATTCGTCTAGCTATTAACTCACGTATATCTTCATTTAAAGTTCTAACTGTACCTTCTAGGTATGCGGATTCTGGTATTACATTCCATGTATTTCCGCCTTCTATATGCGTAACGCTTAAAAGTGCTTTTTCTGTTGCACCTATATTACGACTTACAATTGTCTGAAGTGATGTAACTATATTACTTGCAATTATAATTGGATCTACTCCTCTTTCTGGTTTAGCCGCATGACTTCCAACCCCTGTAATCTTAATTTCAAATCTATCTACAGCTGCCGTCATCGCTCCAGTTTTTATCCCCATAACCCCAACTTCTGCATCTGAAACATTATGTACTCCAAAAATTGCAGCTACATCATCTAAAGCACCTGTTGCTAAGATTTTCTTGGCTCCATCTGCACTTTCTTCTCCAGGTTGAAAAATAAATTTAACAGTTCCTATTAGAGATCCTTGTTGTCTTTTAACTAAGTAGGCTGCACCTAAAATTGCAGCTACATGAAAATCATGACCACAAGCATGCATTCTTCCATTAACTTTAGATTTATATTGTAAGCTTGTCTCTTCTTGAATCGGCAATGCATCAATATCACATCTAATTGCAACAACTGGACCATTAGGATTTCCTTTTATTTGTGCTACAAGCCCTGTTTCGAGAGGTAAATCAAGAACCTCTATATCTACTTTTTTTAATAATTTCATTATTAATTTTGTTGTTTCAAATTCCTCATTAGGTAATTCAGGATTTTCATGTAATTGACGATATGTCCCTATAAGCTCATCATTTAAATTCTCTATTATTGATAATAATACCTTATTCATCCTATTATCCCCCTTTAATTGATTCTTAAATTATAGCATCTCTCCTTAAGGTGTCAATAGACAAAGTAATTACACATATTTTCCTCTTAAGTACCTATAATTTTTAATAATTCAGTGCTTACTGTTTACTCTAAAAATTCTATCCAGGCTGTTTAAAAAAAATGTTGTTACAATTTTTTGCCTAAATTATGGTCAATTTTAATCTTCAAAAGAAACCTCACTGTTTTTTAATAAATAATATTATATTTTTAATTCTTGCATACTAATTTCTTTTGTTTTTATAAATATATTTTTAAAAGACAAATAGGCGATTATATCTAATTAATGAAATATTTTTCTTAGTCAGAATACACCACCCATCAAATCGTATTATTACTAAAAAAACTCCACTAGCCTTATTGAGGTTAGCGGAATTTTTGCTTGTCTACTTTATTATAATATATATGTTGCAATAATAAATTTACATTTAACTTTGCAGCAAATTACATTATCAATTAAGTATAAAATGTAAAAATTTAATTTCAACATATTATATAAGTATTTATAGAATACATAAGTAATTTTTTTAATATAATACTTAACTGACTTAATCTTCTATTTCATAATATTTGTTGCCGTCATAAATCCTATAACAAATATTATATAAAAAGCAATATATCCTAAAGACCAAGGTCCACTAAAGGAATACTTAATCTTTTCATGAGTTTTTAATATTCTAGTGTCTTCCTTTATTGTTTGAAGAAATTCTTTTCCATACAAGATGACAAATAACATAAGACCTGAAACTCCTACTAATAGATATACAAATCCAAATAAACCTTCTACTAATGACATTTTAAGTGATGATATTCCTGTTGCTGTGAAGGCTATTGTGTTATTAAAAATATGAGCTATTATTGATGGGAAAATCGACTTAGATTTAATTGTAATAAAAGCTAGTACAATTCCCATTAAAACAGGATTGATAAATTGAACTAAATTTAAGTGGAACATAGAAAATAAAATTGAAGATACGATAATTGCTGTTAAATTTCCATACTTTTGCATAGTCTTAAGTATAAAACCTCTAAATATTATTTCTTCTAAAATAGGCCCTAATAAACAAACATACATTAAAAATAATATTAAATATCCCCTTTGACTAGGCAGGGTAAAATCTGGCTCTGGAATAGTTATACCATAATATTTGATAATAGTTGAGTAGATTAAGTAAATTATGCTTGAAACCATTCCTATTCCTATACATGAAATTGTTCCTAACAATACAAATATTTTTGGTGCTTTATTAGGTGTAAATATGTCTTCTCTAAGACTTATTTTTGTTGTTTTAATTGCTATTATAATTGCTACAACATCACCAATTATACAAGGAAGGTATCCTATGAAAAAGCTATATGCATCCTTTGATATTCCAAGAATAATATTTGCTTCACGATTAGTTGTTGTATTTATTCCTAAAATTGTACCTTTAGCCTTAATCATAAGTATAATTAGAAATCCAATGGCATAGGTTAATATTGCTAATATAAGAAGCATCCTTGCAGAATTTCCGCCAGTTTTCTTTAATCCTTCTTTTAACGACAATTTTCTAGCCATAACTTCTTGTTGAAAATCATTTACCATTGTTCACTAACTCCCTTACTTACTCATCTAAAAGTATATAATTCTTCTCTTCTATCCTTCTTTATATCAAAACGCTCTTTTACTTCTTTGATTTTTTCTATTTTCAAATCATTTATTATAAGCATTTCTTCTGAATTTATTTCATTTAAAATTTGTCCATCTGGATTTACAAAAATTGATTTTCCATTATACTCAAGTCCGTCACCAAAGCCTGTTCTGTTTATTCCTATAATATAACATTGATTTTCTATAGCTCTTGCTTTTAATAATGTCATCCAATGTTCTTCCCTAGATTTTGGCCAGCTTGCTGCTACTGTTATTATTTGTGAACTTCTAGATGCTATTTGAAATATTTCTGGAAATCTTAAATCATAGCATATAAATGGAGTTATTTTAAACTCATTTATTGGACAAGTGCATATTTCGTCACCTTTATAATACTTATCATCTTCCCCGCTATAAGAAAATGGATGTATTTTGGTATACATAACCAAAATATCTCCATTTTTAGATACAATAGTGTATTTATTCTTGCCCTTTTTATCAACCTTTATTGCAAATCCTAATCCTATATTTATATTATTGTCTATAGCTAACGACTTAATCCAATTTATTATCTGCTCCTCTGATAGTAACAGCTTATTAATATCCATTGTAAAACCTGTTAATGACATCTCTGGAAACAGCACTAATTCTACACTACTTTGTGAAGCCTGCTTAACGAAAGTTTCAATCTTTTTCATGTTCTTCTGACTATTTTCCCAAGCTATATCTATTTGAGCTACTCCTGTTATCAAAAGTTTCTTCCATTCCAACCCCAATTTTCAACTTCTTCATACTTAACGTATATTTTATTTTGAGGTATTCCTAATTCTTCTTCGTATATATTACAAATTTCTGCTGTTAAATTAGAATAAGCATCTTTACTTGCTTTACCAAATACTTTTACTTCTATAAAAGCACCTTTTTCTAATTTTTTCCCAGCAAAATATAGTGAATATTCATCTTCAAATCCAACCATTAAAAATGTTTCACTTTTCCCTGGAATTAGTTCTATAGCTTTTCCTAATTTCTTTTTTATAATTTCCTCTTTTTCACTTGAAACTTTCATACTAATTTTTGATCCTATAAATGGCATCTGTTTTAATCTCCCTAATATAATGTATTTAGGTTAATAAAGGCAACCTATGATCCTTTCTTCATAATAAACAGTAAACTCTGCTTCATAGCTTATAAATTTTAAAAGCTCTCCTACTTAAATGTATAATATATTCATAACTAGTACATTCACCTTCAAAGAGTATAATATGTGTAAATTTACCATGATTATTTATATAATATAAGCTTTTATCAGCTTCATTTGTAATTTTTTGAATATTTATTTTATTATTTCTAATTATAGCACATGCTATTCAAATACTCATTGTTATACTTATTTTTTCTTCCTCATATAAGCTTCCTCAAAACATCGATATTTGATTATCTTCATATCCGCTCTTATAGACCTTAATAATATCATTCATTTTATAAAGTATGCCAAATTTATTACATTCTCTTTTAAACATCTGCCATAATTCTTTTGCCTTTGGAGATCTGCATTCATAATCATTTTTAAACTGCTCTAGGTATTTTTGTTTAATTCCAGGAAAATTTTCGTCAAGTTTTTTATAATACCAATCTCGTTGATTTTGTCTTAATGTAACTCCAAAAGCAGGATATATAAATTTAGCTCCACTTTCATGAGCAAGATTTACTATTCCCACTATATTATCTTCATTATCTTCTAAAAAGGGAAGTACTGGCATTAGCAGTATCCCTACAAAAATACCATTATCGGAAAGTTCTTTTATTGCAGAAAACCTTTTTGATGCTGAACCTACATTAGGTTCTATCTTTTTGCATAGTTCATCATCACAAGTTGTTATGGTTATTTTAACAAGTACTGGAGAATGACTCTTTATCTTTTTTAAAATATCAATATCCCTTGTAATCAAACTGCTTTTTGTTGCAATAGAAACTCCAAAACCATGGGTATTAATAATATCTAAAGCACCTCTTGTTAAACAATATTCTTTTTCAAGTGGATTATAAGGATCACTCATTGCACCTGTTCCTATAACCCCTGTTCTTTGCTTTGATTTAAGTTCTTTATTAATTAGAGCAAGAGCATCCTTTTTAGCTCTTACTTTATCAAAATTATCTATTCTATAACATTCACTGCGGCTATCACAATAAATGCAGCCATGACAGCACCCCTTGTAAATATTAATATTATAGTTATTTCCAAACCAAGCATTATGCTCAGCATATCCAGATACAATAGTTTTAGCAGTTACAAATTCCATCACATGCCCTCCTTCTATTATTCTTATTCACTTAGTTCAGAACATTTATGTTGTATTAAGTAATTACATGTATTTGCAGTTACTTCTAATATCAATGTGTATTTGTTAATTCAAACATATATATTTGAAATTTTAATTCTACATTAAAATTAAGTAACAATAGTTAGCTTTAATGTAGATTATTTAATGCAGCATAATATATCTAATTTATTGCAATATAAATATGTATCTTCTGCTCATCTATTTCACCCCCACTTATATACTCCTCAAAATCGAGAGTATATTTTCTATCTAAATCCATTGCCCAAATCTTGGTCCAGCATTCACCTACTGATTCTTTTGTTTTTCCTTTAACTACAAATTTTGCATATTTTTCTTCTACAATTTTTTTCATTTGAATTTCATTTGACAAATTCTCTTGCTTAGAAATTTCACAGCAAATCATAACATCATAAGTTCCATTAACTTTATCTTCATAATTTGTATATAAACCAATAGTGTTATTATTTTTTTTATTTGGAATTATTGAATAAAGTCCCTCTTCAAGAAACTTTTGCCAGGATTCACCTATAACTTTGCCCATATCAGGAGCATTGTTGCTTGTTCTAGTTACAATTCCTGCTACTATTTTTTCTTCTAAATATACAACTTCATAATCCATTTAATATACCTCTTTTCATTTATAATATAATAATTATTCTCAAAACTCTATTTGAAACTAAATCGTATTTTTTAACTTAATCTTCAAAATATAATTTCTAATACTTAGTATATCAATCATTATCTGACAACAGTATGTCATATTATTTTTATCATTTAGTAGCGGATGTAAATATTATTTAGAAAAAATTAGTATTTAGTTAAATTTTTTCTTAAAATATGGTATATTATTTATATGTTTATTATTATTAGGGATTGATTCTCTTTATTATATTTGTATAAATTGGGAGGAGGTTTTTTTATTATGGTTATTGATAAGTTGATGTCAAAAATTCTAATCATTGACGACAATACTGCTAATATTTTACTTCTATCAAAAATGTTAAAAATAGCTGGTTATAATAATACTAAAACACTGACTGATTCTAGAGAAGTTTTAGATACACTCTCTGCATATATGCCAGACTTAATACTCTTAGATTTTAGAATGCCATTTATTGATGGTCTTGAAGTCATAAACACACTGAACTCTGTAAAAGATTACAGCAATATACCTATAATTATGATTTCTGCTGAAAATGACAAAGAATATTATGAAAAAGCAATAGCTACTGGTGCTATAGATTTCATTACTAAGCCTTTTAATTATAATGATATAATTTTAAAAATAGAGAAAACTTTACACATGATTTAGTAACTAAAATAGACTTTCTGAAGTAAGGGTGATACTATGAGGGGAAAAAGGGGTAATAAAAGTATTTCACTTTATAAATGGATTTGGAGATCTTACATTAACACAGTCTTAATTCCATTAATACTTATTGAATTAATTTTTATTGGTATATATTTCAGTTCATTTACTTGGTCTCACGAGAAAAATGTAGTTCTTTTAAAAGAACAAGCCCAAAGTGAAGTTGAACATATCGCAAATCAAGAAGCTAATTCAATTAATAATCAATTGACCAGTATTTCAAATTCAGTAATGCTTTTTCGCAATCAAATTAAACAAGCATTATTAGCACCAGTGACTTTGACAGCTGCTGATTCTAATAGATTAACTTATTCAAAAGATGGAGCTTTATATACTAATGAAGATAGTATAGGTGGTAGTGTATCAATATTTTACAGCAGTATCATCTCTAAAAGAAAGGAACAGCTACAAAAGGTTTCTAAGGTTTTAACAATACAAAAATTAATGGCTGATATAAAAGATACCGAACCACTTGCATCTTCTATATACTTTAATTCCTTTGATTCCTTAAATGTGACTTATCCTTATTCCAATGTTATTTCTCAATCTTATTCTTTAGTAAATATTCCTTCGCATAATTTTTATTATGAAGCTGATGCTGAACATAATCCTAATAAAAAAGTAAGATGGACAAATGCATATTTAGATCCATTAGGCAGTGGATTAATAACCTCAGCTATATGTCCAGTTTATAATAATAATTTTTTAGAAGGGGTTGTAGGCATGGATATAACTCTTGATACTATTTCAAATCAAATTTTAACCATGCAAATTCCATGGCAGGGCTATGGATTATTGGTAGACAAAAATGGCCGCATTCTCTCATTTTCTAATAAAAATGAACTTGATTTAGGTTTAGCTGAAGATAGTTATTATAACATTGATTTAAAAGATAAATTAAATGCAGATGAATTTAATTTATATAAAAATCAAAATCTTTCTTCTTTGGCAAATAAGGTTACAAATAATTCTTCTGGGTTTTCTACTTTTAATATACAAGGTGACTCTAAATTTATATCTTGGACTACAATATCTAATACAGACTGGAAACTACTTGTTATAGTTCCTGAGCAAAACATTTATTCTAAGATAAATTCTTTAAAAGATAGCTTAATTAAAATGGGTTTATTTATTATAGCTGGATTGCTTTTATCTTATTTTATATTTTTTATATTCCTTTATAGAAAAGCGCAGAAATCAAGCTCTACTTTTACAAATTCATTACTAGAAATTAATAACGTCATACAAAAAATTAGCAATAGAGACTATAATCCGAGTCCTCCTATTCTTGCTATTGCAGAACTAAAGGATATATGCACACAGTTAATTGAAATGGGACAAAGTTTAGGTGAAACAAATAAAAATTTGTTACTTACTCAATATCAGCTCATGAAAAAAGAAACTGATTTAAAAGCTCTTGTTAATTCTATTAATGACATAATTTTAGAAGTAGATGCTAAAGGAGACATTACAAACTTTTGGTCTAAATCCCATCGAGATTTATTTAAGTTATATACGCAGGGCGCTTTTAATTCCATTAATGACCTTTTGGATATGGAAACATCTAAAATTGCTAGAAAAAAAATCTTTTATGTGATGAAAACAAAAGAAAATGCCTATGTTGACTTTAATATCGAATCAAATTCAGGCTTAAAATGGTTTCAAGCTTCTATATCTCCGCGTTTAAATGATTCAACTAGAGTTGTAGTTTCTGCTCGTGATATAACGGTTCAAAAGAAAATGGCTAAATCACTTATTGCTGCAAAAGAAGAAGCTGAAAAGGCAAGTAAGGCAAAATCTGAATTCTTATCAAGCATGAGCCATGAACTCAGAACACCTCTTAATGCAATTTTAGGTTTTTCTCAGGTTTTAGAATTAGATCCTGAATCACCACTTACATGCTCTCAGAAAGAAAGTGTTACAGAAATATTAAAGGCAGGTAATCATTTGCTTGAACTTATAAATGAAGTACTAGATTTATCTAAAATTGAATCTGGAAAGCTAAGTATTTCAATTGAATCAGTGTTAATTAAATCTGCAATAGAGGAAACTCTTTCAATAATAAAACCATTTGCAGATACGCATAAAATTAGACTTATTAGTTATCCTATAGAAAATTCAGATGAATTTGCTTATGTTGATAATACCCGTTTAAAACAAATCCTTCTTAATTTGCTTTCTAATGCAATTAAGTACAATAAACCTAATGGAGAAGTAACTTTTTATCATGACAAAATTGATGATAAATATAGATTCCATGTTATTGATACTGGTATTGGATTATCTAAAGCTGATTTAGATTTAATCTTTAAACCATTTCAACGTTTAAACAAACTCAACAATTCAATTGAAGGAACTGGTATTGGTCTTACTGTTGCTAAGCAGCTTGTTGAGTTAATGAATGGTAAAATATATGTAGAAAGTGAAAAAGGCATTGGAAGTCACTTTTGTGTTGAATTCCCAGCTGTTAATGTTTGTGCTATAGAAGTAGCTGAAAATGTACTATTAACCGAAGCTCATAATTCTCTTTCTGAAGAAAAGCATTATACTGTCCTTTATGTAGAAGATAATCCTGCAAATTTAAGACTTGTAGAACGTATTTTAAACCAAATTACGAACATAAAAATGCTTTCTGCAACTTCTGGAGAATTATGTGTAGATTTAGCTATTGCTCATAAACCAGACCTTATCTTGCTAGATATTAATTTACCTGGAATAGATGGTTATGAAGTCTTTAAAAGACTTCAAATGTATGAAGAAACTAATAACATCCCTATTGTTGCCATAAGTGCTCATGCAATGCCAAAGGATGTAACAAAGGGTATTTTAATTGGTTTTACTGACTATATTACTAAACCAATCAATGTTGCGAAGTTTACTGAAAAAGTATCAAACATCTTACTAAATACTGACTCCAAAGATGAAAATTAAAATAAATGGACGGAGGTATGTAAATTATGGATTATAATAATAAATATGATATAGTTGGCTTTGCCCATGATTTGGGACTTAGTATTGAAGATGTGTCAGAACTATATGCTGAATTAGTTCGTGAACTTAATTCAGCTCTCTTAGAATTAAAGCTTCTTATAGATGATAAAGATTTTTCAAAAATACAAAAGATAATTCATAATATAAAAGGGGTTTCTGGTAACTATAGATTAACAGATATATATGATGAAACCTCTAAAATTAATGATGCTCTGAAAAATAATGAATACCTTGAATTTGAAAGAGATTTAAATCACCTTTTTAATATTACTTATGCGGATATAAAAGAGATAACAAACTTTTTCAAACGAAAATCTATTTCTATATAATAAAATAAGGGATATATATTGCCTATGCAATATATATCCCTTATTTTATTATATCTAATTCATAAAGCTTTATTCTTAGCTAAAGATTTTTCTTATCAATATTAACATCAAACTCTAACTTTCTCATAACTTCAATAAGTTTTGCTGTATTAATTGGTTTTGTTACATATACTTCACAACCTAGTTCAAAAGCCTTTTGAACATCTTTTGCATTATCTAAAGCTGTAATTACAAATTTTTCAGAAAGCTTATCTTGATTTATGTGCTTATCCTTTTCAATAGAACTAATCATCTTTAATGCCTTTAATCCATCTAATTTGGGCATCATTATGTCAAGACATATTAGATCATAAGGCTCATCTTCTTCTAATGAAAACATAAATGCACTAACTGCTTCCTCCCCATTAACTACCATATCACAGTCACCATATTGTGAAAAAAATTTAAATAAAAACCTTCTGTTAATATAGTCGTCTTCTGCAATAAGAATTTTCATTAATTAACCAGCCCCTTCCAGCTTACTATTTTCATTAATTAACCATCACTTTACAGCTTGGTATTTTTACATTAATTTTACTACACTATTTTTTAATTGCTGAAATATTACCTTTACCTTATCTTTGTTATTTCTTCTAGCATTTGCTTTCAATTTAAAACCTAACATTACTAAATCATCAAATTTAGAGAGAACTACAGAATTATTTATAAATTCAGCTAATTGCTCAACTTTCTTCATATCATTTTCTGCTTCATTCATTTTTATAATAAGATTTTCAAATTCTTTGATTAGTATTATACTCTTTTTTTTAGCCAATTCCTCTAGAGAATCTTCTTTCTCTAACCTTCTATAATCATCACTAAAATTATTTCCTTCAACTATCTTAAAATTTGCTGTAAAACTGAAAATGCTGCCTTCACCCATTTTACTCTCTGCCCAAATTTCTCCACCTAACATTCCAGCTAACTCCTTTGATAATGCAAGTCCGAGTCCTGTTCCACTATATTCACGAGAATATGAGTTATTTAACTGGCTAAAGCTTCTAAAAAGCTGATTCATATCTTCTGCCTTAATACCGATTCCAGTATCTTCAATAGAAAATTGCAAAATAATATCTTTATCATTTTTAAAAGTCTCTTCAATGTTTAAGGTAATCACACCTCTTTTAGTAAACTTTATTGCATTACTAATTAAGTTATTTAGTATTTGCTGAAGCTTTCCAGAATCTCCATATAGGAATTCTGGAATGTCTTCAAATCCATTACATTCTAATGCAATTCCTTTTCTTCTTGTATCATAGCTATAAATCTTTAAAACCTTGTATATTAGTTCTTTAAGACTAAAATCTCCCTGCTTTAATTCCATCTTTCCAGCTTCTGATTTTGAAAAATCAAGAATTGCGTTGACAATGTTAATTAATGAATATGCACTATTTTTTGCAATTATAAGATTTTCTTTGTACTCACTATTTAGTTCTTCACTCATTAAAGTTAGCTCAATCATTCCTATGATACCATTAAGTGGTGTACGTATCTCATGACTCATATTTGCAAGAAAATTACTTTTGGCTTCATTTGCGGCTTCCGCTTCTTCCTTTGCCCTTATAAGAATATTTTTCATATCTTCATCAGCTTTTTTTCTTGCAATTCTTGCATTTAATTCATCAAGTTCACGCTTTACAACAGGGCCAAGCCGTGCTAACTTGTCCTTCATTATATAATCTCTACAACCAGCACGCATTGCTTCTACTGCTACTTCTTCTCCAATTTCACCTGATACTATAATAAAAGGTATGTCTAGCTTAGTTTCATTTAATATTTGCAAGGCTTCAATGGAACTAAATTCTGGCATTACATGATCTGATAAAATTATATCCCAACGACTAGAATTTAATGCAGTCTTTAATGCTTCAGCATTTTCTACCTGTTCATAATTTACATTAAATCCACTTTTCCTAAGTTGTGCCACTTCAAAATTTAAGGAAGCCTTTGAATCCTCTATTATAAGAACATTAATATCTTTTATCATAAACTTCACCTCATTGAAAGAAGATTTGAGTTTAGTTATCTTTGGCTTTTACATATATTCAATCATGTTATCTAGGTCTATATTTTTTACTGAATTATTATATGGTGATGAATTATTGTTTCTCTTTAAATTAAATTGACTAACTTGATCCTTTAACATTTCTGCTTGAGATGCTAATTCTTCACTAGCAGCTGCACTTTCTTCTGAAGTTGCTGAATTAGTTTGTACTACAGTTGAAACTTGCATAACTGCTGCATTAATTTGTGCAATACCTTCAGATTGTTCATTTGATGCTACCGCTATTTGATCTATAAAATCAGCAACTTGTACAGTGTTTTCCACAATTTTATTTAATGCTTCAGCAGTTTGATTTGCTATCTTTGTGCCTGCTTCTGCCTTTTTAATTGAGCCTTCAATCATATCTGTAGTTTCTTTAGCTGCCTTCGCAGATCTAGCTGCTAAATTTCTAACCTCTTCTGCAACAACTGCAAAACCTTTTCCATGTTGCCCTGCTCTAGCTGCTTCAACAGCAGCATTTAAAGCCAAAATATTAGTTTGGAATGCAATTTCATCAATAACTTTAATAATCTTATATATACTGGTTGAAGCATTATTTATTTCATCTACAGCACTTTGCATTTCTTTCATTTGTCCATATCCATTTTCAGCATTTACTTTAGCACTTTCAGCAATCTTATTAGCATTTGTTGCATTTTCTGCATTCATTCTAGTTTGAGCAGATATCTCTTCAATTGATGCTGTTAATTGTTCAATTGCACTTGCTTGCTCCATAGCGCCTTGAGAAAGGGCTATACTTGAATCTGATACTTGTTTTGACCCTGATGCAACTTGTTCAGATGCTGAATTTATATAACTCATAGTATTATTTAGTTTATCAGTCATCTTCCTAAAAGAAGCACTTAATAACCCAATTTCATCTTTACCATGTATATTAATTGTTACATCAAAATCTCCATCTGCAACTTTATCAGCTATTTTTATTATTTTACGAACCGGTTTGCTTATTGTTGAAGAAATAAATATACCAATTAATACTGCCATTATTACTCCACCAACTAAAATTATTATTGTTAATGTTGTTGTACTTACTGCAATTTGATTGTTACTTTCAGCTGATTCTTTTGCAAGATTTAATTTTAACGCAGTTAAATTTGCAATTGCAGTGTTTAATTCACCTAAAACTACCTTTCCTTCATTATGAAGAACACTACTTGCTTCTTCCTTTTTATTTTCAATTTTTAGTTGTATTGATCTATTTATAACATCCATGCATTTAATCTTTGAAGCTTTTATTTGCTTTACAACCTCGGCACCTTCAGTAGTCAATGTTGTTTCAGAAATTTTATTGGCACTTACATCAAATTCATTACTTGTATCCTTAATCGTATTACTGATTTCTTGTATCTTTGATAAATCATCTTCAAGTAATATCTCTCTAACATTTACTCTTATACTACTAAATGAATTAGAAATCTTGATAACATCTTCTAATGGCTTTGTCATTTTTTCATACAATTGAGTATCAAGTTTACTAATTTTATTAGTATTTAAAACACCTTGAACACCTATAATCACTGCAATAAGAGTTACCATAAAAAATCCCAAAAGTATTTTTGAACTTATTTTCATATTATAAAACCACTTCATTTTTGTCCCTCCCCATATTATTCAATATTACTTAAACCATCCATATCCTCATAATTTATTAATTTATCACAATCTAAAATTAGCTTGACCTCATTATCTATTTTTCCTATACCACTTATATACTTATTGCTGAACTTATTTAAATTTGGTGGTGGTACAATATTTTCATCTTGTATTATTGATACTTCAGAAACACTATCCACAATAAGGCCAATTGATAACTCATTTATATCTACAACAACTATACAAGTTCTATCATTATATTCTCTAAATGTCTTCTTAAATCTCAACCTTACATCCATTACAGGAATTATCTTGCCTCTTAAATTAATGATTCCTTTTATATAGTTTGGAAGTTCTGGAACTAAAGTTATTGGCTGTATTCCAATAATTTCTGTAACATGGTTTATACCTATTCCATAAGACTCACTATCCAGTACAAAAGTAAGATATTTTCCTTTTTGAGTATCTTCATCTATGTCTACATTATCATTAATCATATTCATTCTAACACGTCCTCTCCCAATAGAACTTTATGCCCCCAGTTAACCTTAATAAATTTTTTAATGCTCTTTTATTTAGTTAAATGCTTTGGCTGATAGTAGTAAGTTGCTTTGAAACTAGGTCTTCTTTAAATGGCTTAACTATAAATGATATTGCTCCTGCCATTATAGCTTCTCTAACTAATATTTCATGTCCCATCGATGAAATAACGATAATTCTAGCATCCTTGTCAATTGCTTTTATCATCTTTATCGCATCTATTCCTCCTACTTCTGGCATAGTTAAGTCCATCGTTACTATATCTGGCTTTAATTGTTTATATAATAGTACAGCTTTTAATCCATTTTCAGCTTCTCCCACAACCTCAAACCCTGATTTTTCTAATAGCATTTTTAGTGATAATCTCATAAATGCTGCATCATCTACTACAAGTACTCTTTTCATATGCGATCTCCCCTTTTAATAAACATTATCTAATCTTAATATATTTTTCTTAATACTCTTATTGTAAATATTTTTACGATATGTTTGTAGTACCACAAGTCATCTAGTCATATGCAAATTGCACAACAAAGTTATGTTAAAATGCAAATTGCACTTATTCGCATCCCTATTCTCCAATATCGAATATTTTTATACATTGTTCTAACTTTCACAAAATGGTATAATTTATAGTAATATAGCAATTATGGGTTTATTCAAAGATAAGATGTACTTTTTATTTATTCTATGTTTGTAATGTATATTATTATGCAAAATTTAATTCATTTGAGTAAAGAGAGGTTTTTATATATGACGACAGTAATTATTGCTGAAGACCAGAAACTTTTAAGAGAAAGTTTTAAAAATATAATTGAAAATAATAGTGATATAAAAGTTGTGGCTTCTGCTACTAATGGCAAAGAAGCTTACAATTTATGTAAAGAATATAAACCTAATGTGGTTTTAATGGATTTGTGCATGCCTATATGCAACGGTACTGAGGCTACAAAATTAATTAAAGCAGATTTTCCATCAATTAAAGTTCTAATACTTACTGCCTCTAATGATAAAGATGATGTTGCGTCAGCTATAAGTAATGGTGCTGATGGGTATGTTTTAAAAAATATTGGTACCGAAGAATTAATATTATCTATAAAGAGTGCTTCCTTAGGACTTGGCATCGTTGATAAAGATCTTTTAGATCCTATCGTATTAAATTTGCGGAAGGAAAATAATAAAAATAAAATTGTTGATGTCTCTGGTATAAATGTTTCTTTGACAGAAAGAGAGCTGAGCATCGTATCCATGATAGTTGATGGTAAAGATAATAAAGAAATTGGAGCTTCTTTATTTATTGCTGAAGGAACTGTAAAAAACATAATTACTGAAATTATTTCAAAACTTCAATTAAAAGACCGAACTCAATTAGCAGTATATGCAGTTAGGAATGAATTAGTTTAAACTAATTGTTCATACTCTAGTTCCATTCTTTTAATTGCATTAAGAATAGAACTAGGTCAACTTTAGTCTTAGTAATCTTGTTTTATCTCAAATTTATAATGGACTAGCTTAATTCTAGTCCATCTTTTCTTATCTAAACATATTAAATAAAACACTAGGAATACTTGAAAGAGAAACTTGTTTTTCTACAGCTCCTATGTCAAAGGCTACCTTTGGCATACCATAGACAACAGAAGATTCTTTATCTTGCCCTATAGTTCTTGCCCCTAATCTTCTCATGGACATAAGTCCTGTTGCTCCATCTTGTCCCATACCAGTAAGTATAACTCCTACAGCATTTTTTCCTGCCGCTTTTGCAACTGATTCAAAAAGCACATCTACAGATGGGCAATGTCCACTGACTTTAACTCCTTGTGCAAGCTCAACAATATATTTATCTCCTATCCTTTTAATCTTAATATGTTTATCGCCTGGTGCTACTAACACACTGCCAGATTCTATAATATCGCCTGTTTGTGCTTCCTTAACCTTAAAGTCTGTCTGCAAATTGAGTCTTTCTGCAAACATTTTAGAAAACACTGGTGGTATATGTTGTACTACGACTATTCCTGGAACTGTTTTAGGAAGAACTTTCAATATACTATAAACAGCCTCTGTACCACCTGTAGAGGCACCAATGGCAATTAATCTACTGTTACTTTGTGGTAAATCATTTCTTCCAACTACACTATGGATATTAGACTTTGTTGCTTGTCCTAAATTAGCTGATAGATTTACGTTTGCTGCCCCTTTAATTTTGAGTATCAACTCACTTATAAAATTATCAAAAGCATTAGGAATTCTTGCATCAGGCTTACTTAAGAAATCTACTGCACCAGCCTCCATAGCATCAAATACAATATCACTTACAGAGCTTACTACTATTATTGGAATTTTATATTGTGGAAGAAGCCTTCTTATAAATTCAACGCCATTTAACTTAGGCATTTCTACATCGCAAGTCATTACATCAGGATTCAATTCCAAGAGCTTATCTCTAGCATCATAAGGGTCTACTGCTTTTCCAACTACTTCTATTCTAGGATCATTTGATATGCCCCTTGATATTGCTTCCCTAAATACCAAACTATCATCAACTACTAATACTCTAATTTTTTTCATAATCGTCACCCTTTTACCTTTTAAATCATAATAAATTTAATTTATAGCCCTTCAAAATAACACGCTTATTCTTTTCTATATACAGACGGCATTATATACTTAAACCCTGTAGGTTGACCATTTAAAGATTCTGAATGCCCTATAAAAAGATACCCTCCATGTTCCATGCTATTATAAAATTTATTAATTAATTCATTTTTCGTATTAATATCAAAATAAATCATTACATTTCTGCAAAAAATCACATGAAATTTTTTCTTAAACGGAAATATTTTTTCTATTAAATTAAATTTTCTATATATAATTTCATTTTTTATCTTATCTCCAAATATAAAATTATCTTCGTCAAATTTCTTTAAATAATCTTTTTTCCACACTTCTGGTAAAGGAATTATTTGTTCTTTTTGATATATACCACTTCTTGCAATATTTAAAACTTTATCTGATATATCTGTCGCTAAAATTTTCTTATCCCACCATAGCTTATGTTCTTGACAAAATTGGTCTACTATCATTGCAAGTGTATATGCTTCCTCTCCTGATGAACAACCAGCACACCACAGTCTCAAATCTCTATCCCTAACTAATGTCATTAAATTAGGAAGTACTTTTTCTTTTAGATAATCAAAATGAGGCTTTTCACGCATAAAATATGTGTGATTAGTAGTAATTTTACTTACCAATATATTAACAGCATTTCCAGTATTATCAGAAATTAAATACTGATAATACTGAGAAAATTTATCAAAGTTATTCTCTGCTAAAACAGTATGAAGCCTTCCAATAACAAGCATTTTCTTTTCTTCTTTAAGATTAATCCCGTAATTATCCTTTATATATTTCGCTAATTCTATAAACTCTTTATCAGTAATTTCAACCATCATATCACCTTCTTCAATATTTTCCAAACTCATCATCACTAAGCATTATTTTTTTAACATTTATATTTGTTTCATTTATAGATGTATTTTCAAATTCTTGTATAGGTATCTTTTTGAATTCTTGCTGATTATTATTGCGTTTTAAATTATTCTGTTTGTTAAAAGAATTTGTTTTTTTATAATTGAATTCTTCATAAAAATTTAAATTAATATTCTTCTTTAAATTAAACATATTAACTTGCTCTTTTAAAACTTCCGCTTGTCCTGCTAATTCTTCACTAGATGCTGCACTTTCTTCTGCTGTAGCTGAATTACTTTGGACTACTTCAGATATCTGAACTATACCTTGCGATACTTGTACTATTCCTGTTGCCTGTTCTTCTGATGCTTCTGATATATGTCCAATTATATTAGCAACATCTCCAATATCTTTAACTATATTATCTAGTGCCTCTGCAGTTTGATTTGCAATTTTAGTTCCATCTCCAATTTTAACAATAGAATCTTCTATTATTTCTGTAGTTTCTTTCGCAGCCCTTGCAGATCTTTGTGCTAGGTCGCGTACTTCTTCTGCTACCACATTAAATCCCTTACCATATTTACCTGCTCTAGCTGCTTCTACGGCTGCATTTAATGCAAGTATATTTGTCTGAAATGCAATTTCATCAATTACTTTAATTATTTTTGAAATATTCTTAGACGAAATATTAATTTCATTCATTGCTCCAAGCATTAATTTCATTTCACTATTTCTTTTTATTGCATTTGTTTTTGTATTATCTGCTATATCACTGACCCTTTTTGTATTTTCAGCATTCATTTTAATCTTAGTAGATATTGCATCAATAGAAGCTGTTAATTCCTCAACAGCACTTGCTTGTTCTGTAGCTCCTCGAGATAAGGCTATTGTGGAATCTGCCATTTGCCTAGAGCCAACTGTAACCTGTTCTGATGCAAAACTTATCTGCTCTAAAACTTGATTTAATTTATACCCCATATTTTTCATAGATTCTGAAAGCATTCCTATCTCATCTTTTGAATCATTTACAATTTCCACATCAAGATTTCCTCTGCTAATTTCATTTGTAACTTCCGTAAGATTTTCTATAGCACTGCATATAGCTTTGCAAATTGCAACGCCTAAGATTATAGCTACTATCATGGCTATAACAACTACAATAACTATCCTTCCAACTGCTAAAGTTACTTCTGAAGAATATTCTCTGACTTTGCTATCCCCACCAGTTGTCTTTAGTTCAAATAATTTGTCTATCGAACTATTTATTTCATCAGATAATTTTTTTGTTGAGGTTTGGCTCATTAATACAAGTGCTTCATCTTCTTTATTTGAATTTACTAAATTAATAATTTTATCTTTTATTGTGTTGTATTTATCTAATGATGTCTTTAAATTATTAAACTCTTTTCTAGATTCTTCTGTTTGAATGGACTTTTCAAATAGAGTTAAATTCTCTTTAATTTTATTATCATAAGAGTTTATTTTATCTATATACTGTTTTCTTTCGCTGCTACTCTTATATAATATAATGTTATCTAAATTTATCTTAAGTCTTTGATATGAAATAGATACATTGCCAATATCACCAATAGCAACTCCATAATTTTTATATAGTTCAGTATAATCTTCGTTAGTTTTATTTATTCTTGTAATTCCTATAAGTCCAACTATACCAGATATGAAAGCCACAATGACAAATGCTAATATTAACTTTGTTCTAATTTTCATATTCTTTAACCATTTCATAACGTCTTCCTCCAGTTCCTCTATAATTATAAGAATAATATTTATTCACTACACAAGTTAATAAAATAAATTCTGAAACTTATATTCTTGTAATTATACCTCCAATATCAATAATAAGACTTATGTTTCCATCACCCAAAAGAGTACATCCTGCTAAATTTTTTATATTTTTAGTATTCTTAATATAACTTGGAAGTGCCTTTACAACTACCTGTTGTTGCCCTAATAATTCATCTACCCAAATGCAGAAGCCCCTTTCTTCTTGCTCTACCATTATTAAAACACCCTCCCAAAGGTGGTTTAAGGTTGTCTTTACTGCAAAATGTTCATTAAGCCTAAATATTGGATAACATTCTCCCCTAACCATAATCATCTCATTATCATCTGGATCTTTTATAATCTCTTCTTCTCTTGGCCTAAAAAATTCTTTTATTGAGCTAGTAGGAATAGTATACCTTGACTCACCAACCCTTACATTCATTCCATCTATAATTGCAAGGGTTAATGGTATTTTAATTGTCATATTTGATCCAAATTCTTCAACGCTTTCTACACTAATTGAGCCACCTATCTTCTCAATATTTTTCATTACAACATCCATTCCTACGCCCCTGCCGCTGTATTCAGATACAGCTTCCTTCGTAGAAAAACCTGGTAGAAATATCAAATTAAATATTTCTTTTTTAGTCATTTCACTTTCATTTTTATCAAGTAGTTTATTTTCTCTTGCTTTATCAAGAATTTTCTTCTCATTAAGCCCCTTACCATCATCTTTTACTATAATAAGTACATCACTGCCTGCATTTTTTGCTTCTAAAACCAAATTACCTACTGGCTGTTTCCCCTTATCAATTCTCTCTGCTGTAGTTTCTATCCCATGATCTATGGAATTACGAACTAAGTGCATTAATGGATCTGATATATGCTCAATTATCTTTTTATCAACTTCTGTATCTTCTCCAATAATAGTAAGCTTAACTTCTTTATTCATCTTTTTGCTCATATCTCTAACAATTCTATTCATCTTTTGAAAGGTTGCAGATAGCGGCACCATTCTTATTGACATTACTGTATCCTGCATCTCTGTTATAATCTTACGAAGCTGCCTTGCTGACTTTTGAAAATTATCTAGCTCTAATCCTGCTAAATCTGGATTTTGTGTAACCATTGATTCAGAAATTACTAATTCACCAATAAGGTCCATAAGCCTATCTGCTTTTGCTACACTTAAACTTATAAAATCTTGGTGATAACTATTCTTTTCAGATTTCTTTTCCTTAATAGAATTTTTATTTTCTACTTCACTTGCTCTATTTTCTTTTCCTCTGCCATTTCCTTGTTCTTCTTTTTCTGATTCTTCTATTACTTCTTTATTTTCTATAATTTTTTCTTCATCTTTTAATATAGAAATATCCAATTTACTTAGAAAAACAGTTTCATTTATTATTGACTTAACTGATTCAATATCTAATTCTGAATAAAAAATCATTTTAAAGCCATTTTTTTGGATTTCCTCACTAGCGTTTTCATCATCATCAATTATATTTTCTGGTGCATGACTTATTACCTCTGCTATTTCTGATAGCTTATGAAGAATTCCAAAACTTCTTATATTCTCCATTCCACAATCTTCAATAAAGTAGACACAAGCTTCATATTTTTCTCTTGCAGTTTCTTCCTTAGCTTTTCCACTTGTTACAAAGAATTTTTGAGGTTTTGACTTTTTATCTGGTGCAGTAGTATTGTCATCACCATGCTGCGCCTTAAGTATATTCAAAAATTCCTTTATCTCACTAATTTTCTCTGAAGAATCTCCATCTGGAGTATCTCCATTTTGAATTTTGCACATTTCATTCTTAATAAAATCAATCGCATCCAATACAATATCGCTTAAAATATTATTATCTACATTTTCTGGATTCTTTTCTCTAAGATAATAAAACAAATCTTCTACAGAATGTGAAAGTTCCGCGATATTATTAAATAACATCATTGCTGATGATCCTTTAACCGTATGCATAATTCTAAATATTTCATTTATTGAATCGGCAAACCCGTTTTCCTTTTCTCCATCAATTACTAGCTGTTCTAATTTTTCTATAAGTTGATTATTCTCAAAAATATACATATCTAACATAGACTCATTTACACTATTTTCTGACATCTCAATTCCCTCCCCTTGTATAGGCCCTATATAAATGCATAAACTTCCCTATATTGTTTATATTAAGTTCTTCTTCAACATCTTTTAAGTACCACAGGTCATTGATTTAAATGCAAATTGCACTACTATGTTATATATGAATGCAAATTGCACACTTTGAAATTAAAATATAAAAAAGCACCCAATTAGGCTCGTAATATCTAAATAAGATATCATTAACGTAAATTGAATGCTTTAACTAATTAATATACTTTTAATGAAACATATATTACTTAGTTTTCTTTTCTTCTGTTGGATATTTTCTAATTACAATAATTTCTACTCTTCTGTTTTTAGATTTGCCATCTTCTGTGCTATTGTCATATTTCGGCATATATTCACCATGTGCTTCAATAGAGGCTCTATCAGCAGTAATTCCAGTTGATGTAACCATATAATTCATTACATTTATAGCACGCATTGCACTTAAATCCCAGTTTGATCTAAACCTACCATTGCTAATTGGTACATTATCTGTATGTCCCACAATTTTAACCTTGTTCTCTAAGTCATGTAGCATAGCTGAAAGTTTTGAAAGCAATGGGGATACATCATTTATTATTTCCGCTTCTCCTGATCTAAAAAGCACTGCATCTTGTATTACAATCTCTAATCCTTCACTAGTAAGATTAACTTTAACCTTATCTGAATAGCCTTCTTTTCCAATTTCTTGTTCTAGCATTTTCTTAATTTCAGCCATCTTATCTTCTTCTGTTTGCGTATTATAAACTTCAGATTTAGCTTGGCCACCTTCACCATCCATAGGAATCATTGAGCTTCCATCTTGCTGCATAACACCAGTACCACCAGCAAAAATTATGTTAAATTGTTTACTCACTGCATCAAATTTTGCTTTATCTGTTTGTCCCATAGCAAACATAACAATAAATAATGCCAATAGGAGTGTTAACATATCTGAATATGGAAGAAGCCATGCTTCGCTAACTTCCTCTTCATGATGTTGTTTTTTTCTACTCATCACTATTCTCCTTAATTACCTATCGTTATTATTTTCTTCAAATTGGATTCTTTGTTTTGGCTCTAACATACCTACTAACTTTCTTTCAATACTCTTTGGATTATTTCCTGCTTGAATAGCTAATATTCCTTCAAGTATAATATTCATATTTTTTATTTCTTCTGCAGATTTCCTTTTTAATCTATTTGAAAATGGATTCCAGATTACATATCCAGTAAAAATACCATAAACAGTTGCAACAAAGGCTGATTTTATACTTTCTCCAAGTTTTTCAATATCATTAAGATTTCCAAGTGCACCTATTAGTCCAATAACAGCTCCTAAAACTCCAAGAGTTGGTGCTGCTGTAGCTGCTTGTGAAAAAACTGAAGCACCTAAATGATGCCTTTCCTCCATACTTTCAAGCTCTATTTCTAATACTTCCTTTATAAGGTCTGGCTCTAAACCATCGACCACCATTTCTAAACCTTTTTTCATAAACTTATTTTCTAGTCCTTGTATAGTACCTTCCAGAGATAATAATCCATCTCTTCTAGTGGTTTGAGACATTTCTACAAGCTGTGTTATAATTGCCGCTGGATCCTCGCTCCCCTTAGAACTAAAAAGAACACCAAAAATCTTAGGAATCTTAACAAACTCCCCTTTTGGAAAAGAATTCAGTATAGCTATTGCGGTACCACCAAGAATTACCATTATTGCTTCAGCACTAAGAAGTACGCTAAGACTTGCTCCTTTTTCTATCATGGCTGCAACTACAATTACCAAACCACCAATCATACCCAAAATCAAAAATATATCCATGTTTGTCCCCCTTTAATATTTATACCCTAATCTACCTTAAATTTCGATTTTTTCATTTAGTTTCTTTAAAACTTCCCTGCAAAATCCTAATAATTCAACTATTTTAAGGTTTATGAAAATTCACCTAAAAATATAATACCATAATTTTTGCTAATATAGAACTATATTTTACATATATTTTGTATATATTTTTATTTATATACAATTCTCGACTCCTTGTTTCTACAGCAATTTCTTCCTATTTAATTTCAAAATTCTACTTAATTTGCATGTCAATTTTCTGCATGATTAGTAATTAAATTTACCAAATTTTATAAAGATGTTTTATATCTCTATTTATTATTTAATACAAAGCAAATCTAATAGTATAAAATTCGCTTTATGTTAAATAATAAATATATTAAATTTATAAAATTCAAACTAATTACATTCTATAATTAAATTTTATATTCCTATTGCCCTATCAGGAAGTGCAAAAATTTAATGAAGACTTGTTAGTTTTTATACACTTTGCTTAGTAATTTTATGCATCTATTTATAACAGCCTTCTCTTTACTTATTTTTTTAATATTACTAAAACAATAAATAATTAAAGGAGGAATACATTATGAGAAAATTTTTAGTTATAACTCTCCCCATAGTTACCTTAACTATTTTTATATTAATTATGTTTAGCAGCAGTATATTAAAAGGAACTTTCAAAAATGATGATAATATCTCTGAATCAATACAATCAATTATTCAAGACATAGAATTAGAAAATTGGGACGCTGCTAATTCTAAAACTGATAAATTAAAAATGACATGGGAAAAGGTAGTTAAAAAAGTACAATTTAGTTCAGAACGTGATGAAATAAATTCCTTTAGTACAAATATAGCACGCCTCCAAGGTAGCATTAAGGCTAAAGACAAATCAAATTCCTATTCTGAATTAAATGAAGCACTTGATCATTGGATAGAATTAGGACACTAATTTTTATTTAAGAATAATAAAAAAGCTTAATATAATTTAAAGCAGACTTAATCCTTTTTTTGTCTGTTTAATTCAATTCATACTAATCATTTAAAACCTTTTTTCTTATATAATTAATTTTCATTCTAAAATGGATAATGATTGTAACGTATATCTTTCATAAAACCTAAATATTGCTTAAAAATAACTATATAAAACTAAAAGACCATAAAGACCATATATAAAGCATAAAAAATTAGCTTATATACATGGTCTTTAATAATTTGTAAATGTTAATCTATAATTTTTTAAATTTATCTGTGAATATCTATAAATACCTAAACTGTCTCATAATAAATAAATGCTAAAAAGATTGTGTTATGTCCTATCAGAGCATCCTTTTAGAGTATATTTAAGTTTTATCTTCACTTACTCTAGTTTCAATATAAAGCAATGTATAAAACATATTCATCTATTTTCTATACTATATAAGTTGCATTATATACTTCTAATTCTTTATACTCTTCTTCATATTCCTTAATTTCCTTTTCTTTAACATAATCTTTTAATTCTGTTACCTTAGAGCAGCCCCACCCAAAATCCTTAGTTGGTAAATCAGCTTCTAATTTTTCTAAAGGTGATACACTTAAATCAACAAAATTTTCTACTAATGATAAATCCAAATTTATTGTTTCATGAATTTCATATTGCAGCTTTAACTCTTCCTCTGAAGGCTTTGCTAAATTCTTCAATTCCTCGTCCAAAGTTAAATCTAAATCTCTTGCAATTTTCAATTCTTCAGCAGTCTTTTCTGAATTAGTTATATATGCTTTATTTAAAATTACTTCTTCACAGTATAATTTTTCTGTTTCTATTTGTATTTTTCTTTCAAAATCAATTTCTTTTGAATTTATTTCCTCTATTGCCACTACTATTTCACTTCCAAAATCATCTTTTTCTGTTTTAAATCGCCTTACTTTTTTTATTAAATCATCAGCCTTGTATAATAAAATATCTGCACTGCTGTTCACACTTTCTGCAAGTTTTGCAAGCTCTATTGATGAGTCTGTTACTTGCTCTAGAGAATGAGAAGTGTTTTTTATTTCTTCTGATAATTCACATACAGTTTGAACAATTAAATCCTTATTATCTCCAATATCTTCAAACGCACTATCTATATTAGAAACCTTAGGAGTAATTTCATTAACTAATACAACAATTTCGGAAAAAGAACTTGATGCCTCATATATTATGTTCTTTTGTTTTTCTAATTCATCATCCATATTACTAGACTCTTCTACAAGCTTATTTATTACTTTTGTAAGTCTATTTATTATTTTACTAATATTTTGAGCTGATTCTTTGCTCTTATCTGAAAGCTTTCTAACTTCTGATGCTATAACGTTAAACCCTCTTCCAGCTTCCCCTGCACTAGCTGCTTCAATTGCAGCATTAAATGCTAGCAGATTTATTTGTTCTGAAATGCCATTTATAATATTAATGATTTCACTTACGTTTTTCATATCACCCTGAATATACTCTATGCTAATTCCAAATTTATCAAAGCTTTCATTAACACTTATAATTCCATGATTTAATTGTTCTATATTTTCAGTTCCTATTAATGATTTATCATTTATAATTGAAACATCTTCACTAATAAAGTGCACATCGTCTTTTACTTCATTTACTTTTTCACCAAAGTGAGCAAGCTTATTATTTATCTCTTGAAAATCACCGCTTTGCTTATTGGTATTAGCATAAACTTCTCCTATAGACGCTGATATTTCTTCTGTTAGAACTGATAATTGTTCTGCTACTTCTGTTAACGATACTGACCCATCTCTTACTATATTAGCATTATCTCTAACTGATCTTATCATACCGCCAACAGATGTTTTTGCTTCACCTACACTTGTGCATATTTCACTTATCTCATCATTTCCATTAATATATTTACCTTCAATTTGAGTATAAAAATCTCCTTTTGCAATACTATCTACATAAGTTTTAGCCTTAAATAATCTAGTTATAACCTTAATAGTAAACCCAACCATTATAGCAGATATCAATATTATCATAATAATGGTGACTATTGTATTCACCATTGCTAAACTATTTAATGCACCTAGTAAATCTTTTTCTTCAACTGAGATTCCCATAGAAAGACCTGTTTTTCCTATTGGACTATAAGCCATATACTTTAATTTACCTTCATAACTATACTTTCCAATTCCAGATTGGGTTCCAATAATCATACTTTTTCCTATATTATTTAAATCCTCAAGAGAGCCTTTATCTGATGTTATATTTGTGATATTCTTATTTTCATTTACTAGAGTTTCATCTTCTGCTACTATAAAATTTCCGTTGCTATCTACAATTAAAGCACTTCCTGTTTGTAAGAATTTTATTTCCTTATTTAAAACAGAAAAATCCATACAATCTTTTACTGATGTAATAGTTCCAATTATATTACCTTTTGAATCCTTAATAGGTGCTGAATATGCAATAACCTTAGCATTTGTAACTGGATCTACATATGGATTTGTTATAGCATTTTCACCTTTTATCGATTTCATAAAACTTTGAGTTGTCTTTACTTTCTTAGTATTACCTAACGTATCTATTGAATTTCCCTCTTTATCACTTATACTTAAACCAACCTGACCAATTGCTTCTAAGGCTGGCTGTAAAATTTCCACCTTATCTTTTAATGGAACACTTTCATCAGCAATTATTGGATTGCTGGCTATTGCCTCAAGATTTTTAATTTCACTTTTTATCTGGTCATCTGCTCTGCCTGCTGCTGTCTTAGTCATTTCTGCCATTATATTTAAATTACTTTCTTTTAAAGAATTACTCGCAAATTTATATCCTAAACCTGATAATGTTGTAAATGCAATTAATAACATTGGTATTAGAAATAATATAATTTTCACCTTAATACTTTTTATTTTTTTATTCATTACTACCTCCTGAATAAATAACTTTACTCTCTCAGGCTCATTTTAATCTACTTTAATAAACTTCTTATTAAAATATGATTAAAATACTGTTAAGAATCTCATATTCCTCCTTAACATTAAAATTAATCTAAATTTATCTAATCACTATTACTATTTTTTTGAATATATTTAAATTATATAACAAGGTATTATCCTAAATTCAGCAGAAAACTTTAACTTTTCCTGTAAATTTTTTTCTTTTATCTTATTGACACGGAAAATCTCAATGATTATAATAAGTACTATTAATATGTTAATACGTTGATGAGGACAGTAAGCTAAAATCGTATTTTTCAGAGAGAGAATAATTGGTGCGATATTCTTAAATAGATTTAGACTGAAAACCACCTCTGAGTGACTTTAATAAAGTCCGTTTTTATCACGTTACGATAAATTTAAGTGACCTATTTTTATATTATTTAAAATAATGTGTTATATTAATTTAATATTTACGCTTTTTAATTAATATTTTAGGTAATTAGAGTGGAACCACGGATATCACTTCGTCTCTATATTTTTAGAGACGGAGTTTTTTTATTTTAATCAAGAAATTATAAAATAATTTTACAAAAAAATAACAACTGTAATTGTCCAATAGATACCCTTAAAGGACATTAACTGTTAATTAAACAAAGTATCGAGAGGAGTTTTTTTAATGATAAAAGTAACTTTAAAAGATGGTTCAGTTAAAGAATTTGAAGCTGGATTATCAGTTTATGAAATTGCTAAATCTATTAGTGAAGGTTTAGCTAGAAATGCTTGTTGTGGGATTGTAAATAATAAGATTGTTGACCTTAGATTCCAAATAAATCAAGATGTGTCTTTAGGCATATGTACATTTGATGATCAAGAAGGTAAAGATGCACTAAGACATAGTATATCTCATGTTTTGGCTTATGCTGTTAGGAAGCTATTCCCTGAAGTAAAATTAGCAATTGGACCTTCTATTGCTACAGGCTTCTATTATGACTTTGATAAGGACGTTGCTTTCACAGCTTCAGACTTAGAAAAGCTTGAAGCAGAAATGCAAAAAATTATCAAAGAAAATCCTGAAATTTCAAGATTTGAGCTTCCAAGAAGTGAAGCTTTAGAATTAATGAAGGATGAACCTTATAAGGTAGAACTTATAAATGATCTTCCTGAAGACGAAACAATTTCTTTCTACAAAATGGGTGATTTCACTGATTTATGTGCAGGTCCTCATCTTATGTCATTAAAACCAGTTAAAGCAATCAAACTTACTAGAAGTGCTGGTGCTTACTGGAAGGGTGATGAAAAAAATAAAATGCTTACTAGAATTTATGGTACTGCATTCTTAAAGAAATCAGACTTAGATGAATTCTTAGAAGCTTTAGAAGAAGCTAAAAAGAGAGATCATAATAAATTAGGCCGTGAACTTGGAATATTTACAACTGACGAAAAAGTAGGTCAAGGTCTTCCATTATTGATGCCTAAGGGAGCTAAGATCTTCCAAACTCTTCAAAGATGGATTGAAGATGAAGAAGAAAAAAGAGGATATGTCTTAACTAAAACTCCTTTTATGTCTAAGAATGATTTATTTAAAGCTTCAGGTCACTGGGATCATTATAAAGACGGAATGTTTATCTTAAATAATGACGGTGATGATTCAGAAGTTTTAGCTTTAAGACCAATGACTTGTCCATTCCAATTTACTGTATACAATGCAGAACAACACAGCTATAGAGATCTTCCAATAAGATATAATGAAACTTCTACTTTATTTAGAAAAGAAGCTTCTGGTGAAATGCATGGATTAATAAGAGTAAGACAATTTACTTTAGCTGAAGGTCATATAGTTTGTACTCCTGAACAAGTTGAAGAAGAATTTAGAGGAGTAATTGATTTAATAGATTACGTTATGTCTACACTTGGAATAGATGGTGATATAACTTATAGATTCTCAAAATGGGATCCAAACAACACTGAAAAATATATAAATAATCCTGAGGCTTGGGAATCTACTCAAAATCAAATGAGAATTATTTTGGATCACTTAAATATAAACTACACTGAAGTTGAAGGTGAAGCCGCATTCTATGGCCCAAAGCTTGATATTCAATTTAAAAACGTACACGGCAAAGAAGATACTATAATAACAGTTCAAATTGACTTTGCTTTAGCTGAAAGATTAGGAATGTCATACATTGATAAAAATGGAGAAAAGAAAATACCATTTGTTATCCATAGATCATCAATTGGCTGTTATGAAAGAACTATAGCAATGCTTATAGAAAAATATGCAGGTGCTTTCCCAACTTGGCTTGCTCCAGTTCAAGTAAAGGTATTACCAATCTCTGATAAATACAATGATTATGCTGATTCAGTTGTAAAAGCATTAAAAAATAAGGGTGTTAGAATTGAAGCTGACTATAGGGCTGAAAAGATTGGTTACAAGATAAGAGAAGCAAGACTTGAAAGAACTCCTTACATCTTAGTTGTAGGAGAAAAAGAAGCTGCAAATAATGAAGTTTCTGTACGAAGCAGAAAAAATGATGATGAAGGTGCTATAAAGTTAGATGCATTCATTGAAAGAATTCTAACTGAAATAGCTAATAAAGAAAGATAGTTAATTCAGTTAACTGTTAACTGAAAAAAGTGTCCGTATTAAAATTTTTGATACGGACACTTTTTTTGATTTCTTGATTACAATTAATTTGAGAACAAAGTGGATGCGCCACGCTTCTAATTGAAACATTTCTAATTCTTGATTTTATCAGACTTTCAGGCTTCCAAAATTCTATACTTTCCTCGTATTAGACATTAAAATGGTTTTTAAGCTACAATGCAAAACACTGCATATAAAATGATAGCATTTTTACAAATGGAGGGCTATTTTTTTATAGAATTCTCTTAACTTGATGGCTATGTGACGATACCTCTATTAATAAAATCTTACAATTCGAGAACGCAAAAATAAAAAACGTTCATATAAGTAATAACTTATATGAATGTTTTTTATAGTTTCTTTCCATTCCTTTTGTCTTTATACATCATTATATCTGCTGCCTTTTCAAGTTCCTCTAATGTATTTCCATCCCTTCCATACATAGAATATCCAACACTTACTGCAGTCTTTTCACTCGCAAATATTTTTGAAATTCTTTCTTTTATTAATACTATAATTTTTTTCATTTCTTCCATGTCTAAATGTCCAATGAGTGCAACAAATTCATCCCCTCCGGTTCTTGCTACGTAACCTCTTATGCCAATCTCTTCTTGAATAATTTTAACTGAATTAATAATATATTCATCTCCACGCCTATGTCCAAAAGTATCATTTATTGTTTTGGTACAATCTAAATCAAAACTCATAACATAAAAACTTTCCTTTAAAGCAACTACTCTATCGAAAGTCTCCTCTAAGCCTCTTATATTATAGCTCCCTGTCATGGAATCTGTATATGCCATTTTATTTAAGGTGGAAACAATATTTCTAATATATATATCCCAAAATAAAAGACCTATGGGGAAAATAATGTCCCCTAGCGTATAACACACAACAATAGCTGTGTAATATTTAAATTTTGAAATTTCTGATATAGCATCAAGAAATGCTGCTAGTGTAATTAAACTTGATCCTAAAACCAAAAGTCCAAATAAATAGTTTTTAATTTCACGTTTTTTGATATTGCAAATCGTTCTATACAGTAGATATAAAAAAATCATAAATAAAAAAATAAAAATTATAAACTTCCTTGTTACCACCATTAGTATAATGCTCCTTTTTCTTTTATTAAAATAGCTAATATGTAATTGCATACTTTTCATAATAATCTAATTACATTATATTCCAAATAGGACATTAATTCCCTTATTGATTTGAACTCCAAAAAACAAAGGAAATTCAAAATATCCACCTACCTTATCTATTAATAAAAAAGGTGTCCCAATATTCATAGGCGGACATAAAATGGTTTATGACACCTTTGAGAAAAGCCGTTCTCGCCTTAAGTGGCATTGTGCCAAAGCTTGTGGAAAAATTTAATTTCATACATTAGTTTCCGTACCTACTCTTATTAATTAAATTTGTTCTAATGCTTGTTTAACATCTTCTAAAATATCTTCAACATTTTCAAGCCCTACTGATATTCTTATAAGACCCGGTGTTATTCCAGCGGCTACTAACTGTTCATCTGAAAGCTGACGATGAGTTGCACTTGCTGGATGAAGTACACAGGTACGGCTATATGCAACATGAACTACATTTTCTGCAAGCTTTAAGCTATCCATAAATCTAACTGCATCTTCTCTGCTGCCTTTAATCGAAAATGAAATTACTCCACTACAGCCATTAGGCAAATATTTTTTAGCTGATTCTTCATGCTTATTACCTTTAATAGTTGGGTAATTTACAAATTCAACTTTATCACTTTCATTTAAGAATTGTGCTACTACTTCTGCATTTTTACAGTGTTTTTCCATTCTAACTGGAAGAGTTTCAAGTCCTATATTTAAAAGAAATGCTGCATTTGCAGATGGATACATTCCTAAATCTCTCATAAGTTGAACTCTTGCCTTTGTTATGTATGCAGCTTTTCCAAATTGCTTAGTATACACTATTCCATGATAAGATTCGTCTGGTTCTGTAAACTCTTTAAACTTACCATTTGTCCAATCAAAGTTTCCGCTGTCAACAATAACTCCACCAATTTGAATAGCATGTCCATCCATATATTTGCTTGTTGAATGAACAACTATGTCTGCACCAAATTCTATAGGTCTGCAAAGAATTGGTGTTGCAAAAGTATTATCTATTATAAGTGGCACATTATTTTTATGTGCAATGTTTGCAAATTTTTCAATATCAAATATAGCAATTGCAGGATTTGCAATAGTTTCTCCAAAAACTGCTTTTGTATTTGGTTTGAATGCTTTTTGTATTTCTTCTTCTGAAGCCTCAGCATCAACAAAGGTACATTCTATCCCGAATTTCTTAAGTGTAACTGCAAAAAGATTAATTGTTCCTCCATATATAGTAGAAACACTTATCATATGATCTCCTGCACTTAAAATGTTTATTACACTTAGTAATGTGGCTGATTGTCCTGAGGTTGTACAAAGAGCTCCGGTACCACCTTCTAATGCTGCTATTTTATTCTCAACAGCCCCAACTGTTGGATTTGAAATACGAGAATACATATGACCATCAGAAGCTAAATCAAATAATTTACCTATTTCTTCTGTAGAATCATATCTATAAGTTGTACTTTGATATATTGGTAACGCTACTGGTTCACCATTTTTAGGCTTGTACCCTTCATGTAAGCATTTTGTTTCAATTTTCATAATATATAGCCTCCTAAGATTTATTGAATAAAAATTTAATTTTATTATATATAAGCTCCAATTAATTTACTATATTAAAACTATATACAGCAACTAAATATATGTAATTTATTTATTGGAAAACATATACATAAAAACTTTTACTAAAAGAATCCTTCTTCAATATCCAAATATGCATTTTTCATATTATTGAGCTGCCTCTGCAGTTCATCAATCTTAATTTTTACATTATCAATTTCTATGTCTTTACTTTTTATCTTTTCTTTTTCTTTATCTACTAATTGGTTAGCTTCTTGAATTTTTTCCTTTCGCTTTGCAAAAACTTCATAATCTTTTTGGAAATATGTTTTTTGTTTTGCTTCTTCAATCAAGGCTTTTTCTAGTTCCATCATATTAGATTCGTTGATCAACTTACTTGCTTGATCCTTCCAAACTTCTGGAGATAATATACTTTTAAAAGTCCCTAATTTATTTTTTGCCTCATGAAGGTGGCTTTCAGCTGATTCTTTCTTAATTCGTATTTTGTCATATTCCATATATGATTGTAAAAGAATTCTTTTCTCAGATTTCATTACAATCTGCTTAAATTCTTCTTTATAATTATCATAATTTCTACAAGCTGTATCATAATACTTTAATAAATCTTCACAATTATTTTCTAATTGATTTTTTTCTTTTATTAATACCTCTAATTCATTTTCCTTATCTTCTTTTTGAATAAAGATATCATTGTATATTTGCTGCTTATGCTTCCACAAATCAACTAAAGCATTATAAATTTCTAAATCCTCCTCATAGTCCTCTGAACTTACTTTAACACTTATTATTGCACTGACTAATAGAGGCAGTAACTCTTCTTGCTGTTTTTGATTTAGTAATGAAGCTCCACTAGATAAGAATGAAAAAATTATACAATATTCATTTGAAAAGGTCTTCCCTAAAACTTCCTCGCCATATATTTTTAATGCTGGCTTTTGAACTATTAATTTTTCCACTTCAAATATGATACCAGCTATTTCCCTATAATGATTAATTGTCCCTAAGTCTACCATTATGGATAAAAAGTCAAATACATGCGCTTTTATAGAGGACTTAAATGCTTCTTCTGACATAGTATCTAGATTGAATTTATCATAATATATATTTCCTTTTTCCATGTTTTCTGGTCTTTGTTTTGCCCCTATAATATTGTTATAAATTTTATTTATCAGTTCATCATTTATTTGTAAATGACTACCTATATTTTTAAAATATAAGATTGCTTTTTCTAAGTAATATGCATTTATTGCATCTAATTTATTTATTCTCCCCTTAAAGTCCTTTTGGGGCATTAGAATTTCATAAGCTCTATCTACAATACTATCTAAAACATGTATAAACTCTTTCCTATTATGTATATTTCCTAAAGGAACCTTAGATAGTTTTATTAACTTATAATACAATATTAATTTAATTTCATAATCACTTATGTTTTTTAGCTCATTAAAGTTTTTATTTATTGCTTCTAAAAATTTATCCTCTCTAGATTTCACTAATAAATCTTTAGGCCTGCTTATTAAGCTGAATATATTATTGCTTATAGTATAGATAATCCTAAGTTCTCTGTTTTGTAATTTTAAAAATCCACTATAAAAAGGTTTATACTTCAGTTCTCTCTTAATCTTTTCATTTAAAATCTCTTTAAAATTTCTAACTTTTCTTTTAGCATCTCCTATATCTTTTGTATAACTCATAATGTTTTCATTAAATATTCTATCTTCAAAACTGATTTTCATTGTAATATTGCTAATTTTACCTTCTAATATTTTATGTAGTTTTTTATCATATGAAAATTCTATAGTTTCCAAACTATCTTGGTATTCAATTGATAACTTTACTAAGTTTTCATATATCTGTCTAACTGCTTTTAATTCATCCTCCAGAGATTGCTCTGTTTTACTTATAATTTCATCCTGCTCTTCTAATTCTTTAACTAAGGATTTTAACTCCTGCATTTGTATCTCTGACTTGACAAGCCTACTTTCTGTATTAAAAATTAATTCTTGAATTTCTATACAATTTTCCTCTAACTGTTCAAATTTCTTCATATATATACTATAATCTTTTTCTACCTCAGCCACTTTGTTTTTTTGTTCATCAAATTTTTGAGCTAATAATAGCTGCATGGACTCTAATTCCACTTTTTCTTCTTTTATTATTATTATGATTTTGTTTGTCTCTCTTATACTATCCCATTTGTCCCCTAATCCAATAATCTTCTGCCTTAAATTATTTATTTGCTTATCCTTTAATAAAATTTCCTCATTAATTTTATTAAGTTCCTTTTCTTGATACTCAATAGTACTTGGAGCTCTAAAGCTTAAGTCTTCAATTGATAAATTTTTTTCAGGTTCTATATTTTTTAAATACCAACACAAAATATCATGGATAGTCTCCAAAACTTCTATAGGATGCTTAGAAATCTTTTTATTCCTATCATGATAACACGCATGTTCATATCCATTAACCAATACAAGTTCAATACTATCATGAATTTCATCTGGTAGAAAAAAGTTAGAACTTAATTTAATATTCTTAAGTAATTCAAAAACAGCTACATCACTTTGGATGTTATATTTTTCTCCTATATTCTTTAAAATCCCCTCTACTACTTTTCTGACAATCACTTTTGCAATTTTAGGACAATATTCACATATATATTCTGCTTTTACTAGCTCATTATAATATCTTTCTATACTCGTCGTTTTTAAATATACAAAATTACTTTCATTATATTTCACAAATTCTCCCCCTAATACCTATAACTTATTTACATATTATATGTTTTAGCCTATAAATTCATTTTCAGTTATGATATAGTCTACAGGTACATCTTGTGCATTCATTGGTACCTTATCTAGCATTTGAAGCTCGTAAGCCAATGCTAATTTTACAATTTTGCTTATGTTCTCTTTATTAATTTTCTTGAAGTATCTATCATAAAAACCAGCCCCATAACCCATTCTTCCACCATTTCTGTCAAAGGCAACTCCAGGAACTACAATTAAATCAAGCTCATTCGGATCAATATGTGGCACCTCTATCGATGGCTCTAAAATCCCATATTTGCTTTCTATAAGATTATCTAAACCTACAATCTCTACTGCATCCATATGTCTGGTTTTAAATTCTGTCCTTGGAACATAAATTTTCTTCTTATCTTTTAGTGCTTTATTTATTATTTCTTTAGTATTTATTTCTGAATCATAGGATATATAAATAAAAATCTTTTCAGCTTCTTTATAATATTTACTTTCATAAAATTGATCTAATATCTTTTTATCCATTTCTTCTTTTTTAACTAAATCTATATTATTACGTTTTCCCAATATTTCTTTTCTTAATATCTTTTTATCATTAAAGATTGCCATAATATCCGCTCCTATAATTATATTTCGTATTTAATTTAAGTTTCAACAACTTTTTAATCACAAATATATTGTTTAGAAACTAAAATGTTTTTATAACTATATTGTAACATAATTTATTTTACGTTTATGCCTCATATTGTAAGTTTCTCAAGAATATTATTATAAGGAAACTCAACCTTTTCATTTAAACTTTAGTTTAAATTTTTATCAATATCAAAAATATTATTATAAGTAATCTTTACTCACATTAGCTCGCTGAGTAAGTTATAGTATAAAAATGCAAACTTTTGAATATTACTTAAGGACTCGATATACAAACTTTTAAATATCACTTAAAGACTCTACTTGTATACTTTCGCTTAGTAAATAATTCACACAAAATGATAGATTCTTATTTGAGAAGTTCTTATTTCCAAATGTATATTTAAACATCAGCTTTCAGCTTCTCAAATTAGTTTCTTCACTTGATTAACAATATATCTTTTACTATAATGAACAAGAAGCATGCTAATATTTAGAAGGAGTGTTAATTTATGAACTACAATGTTGAATTAATAAGAGAAGAAAATTATAAACCAACATTTTGGTCTGGAGGTATGGCTACAGAATTAATAACCTATCCACAAAATTCTGATTATGCAAGTAGAAACTTTTTATGGAGACTTGGAGTTGCTAAAATTGACATATTAGAGTCTACCTTTAGTACTCTCCCAAATGTATCACGAAAATTCATGGTTATTGAAGGCCAGATTACTCTTGATCATGAAAATAAATATAAAAAATCACTTAACTCCTTTGAACAAGATAATTTTATGGGTGATTGGAATACAAAAACTTATGGCAAAGCTTCTGTATTTAATTTAATGACAAGAGAAAATTACCAAGGTGAATTAATTCATTTAAATATTCCACCTAAAAAGCACATTAATTTTGAGTATAACGCTCAATTAAATAAAGACTTAATAGCAATTTGCTTTTATGTTGCAGGTGGCACCTTTAAAACTACTCTAAATAATAAACAATTTAAAGTTAATTCTAAAGATTTATTAAAAGTTGATTATTTAAAATCTAGTTTTTCACATGAGTTTGTGTTAAATAATGATTCATCAAATATTACTAATATAGTGGCAAGTGTAATTTACCGTTCTTAACTATGCTCGTTAAGGGCTTAATCTCAAATTCAAAATATAAAATCCCTTTAAACTGCTTATTTCTTAAATTTGAGATTCCCTTTCTAGCACAGATTATTTAACTAATCCTTAAAAACACTATAAAATATTACCCCAGAAATATATATTCCCAGAAATTTTTCAGCTAATCCTATAAATTAAAAATATTAACTTTTATCTCATTTCGCTTAAAAGCCACTTCTTTTTTTATTTCATAACTTTCTTCATCTATAGTAATCCTATAAATATCAGGACAGCCTTCTTCCCTCCACTTTCTCATGTATTTTGCAGTAGCTTCTATATCTGTATAGTAGTCTTGATCATAATAATCTGAAAACTCTAAGTAAGATAATATACTCTTTTTGTCTAATTTTAAATTTTCTTTACCTACATTATTGCATATAGGAATAAAAAATCTTAAGGGCACTTCATAATCATATCTTGATTTTTCTTTGAGCATCTTTGCTTCCATAAGTGCTCTCTTAAACAATACATTTCCCTTATCTTTGTCATCAATTTTTAATTTAAATATTATTTTTCCACTTTTATTTTTTTCTAATTTTATTTTAATCATTTGCTCACCATCAGTCATAATTTAAATTCTACATTAAAACATTACCTAAACATGTTTAGCTAAATATTTTAATAATCTAATTTCAATTGAATTTAAGCTAACTTTACTATTATTTTATAAAAGTATCAATATTTTTTATGCAAATATCCCTATTTTTATATAAATTTCATTGATTTTACGGAAATCTAAATGATTTTATGAAAATTTCTTTAGAATTAGTTGAATAATTTTCCTTTTAGTAGCATAATGATATTTTGCTATAAACCTCAAACTTATTGCATTTGAGATTTATTTTTTTATGTAAAAGGAGCCGTGCACTAATTATTTAATGCGACAGCCCCTTTTATTCGGCCATATTTCATTGAAATATGAAACTATGAATTTCAAACTAGTAGTATGAGAAAAAACAGCCGTAGCTTTTAGCGAGTTAATTATAGATTAAAGTATATGTCTCTATTAATTCATTTTTTAATAATATGAAAAATAAGTTAATAGTTTCAAGTAAAGAAATGGTTAATTAACACTTGTGATAAATCATATGTTAATTCTCTACTAAAAGAGAAATCTATATATTTATATATTTTTCTTAAAATATTATCTTGAGGTAAAAATTGTTCTAGCATAACAACTTCTATAGTCTTTTGACTCTATCTCTTAATCATTGATTTCTTATTAGCATAAAAATTATATTACTAAGATTTTATCCGTATATTACAAATTCAGTATATTAAAAATTAAAAGCAAAATTTGAAATTGCTACTTTTCCATTTACACCTGTAGTACTGTTTGACCATATTTTAAATCCAATTGCACGTACATCATCTGGTGCTTGTAACTTTGCAGTATAATCCCAATTAGAAAGTGCTGATTTCCATGTTGAATCAGTTAAATTATAAGTCACCTTAACACTTTTTCCTGCTGGAATAATATCATTTCCTACTTTACCATCAATAATTCCACCATTTTCTTGCCATGTCCAGTTACTGGTTGTTCTCAGTAAAAGTGATGCTGAAACATCTGTTGAACTATTATTTGTAATTGTACAAGTAATAGTCTTGTAAGGTGAACAATCAAGACCTTGTCCTAAACCTGGCTTTGTTTCTGTTTGAATACCTGCTGCATTTTTTACTGTTACGTTCTTAAATTCAACTCCAAGAACGCTATCTTCACTACAGCTTGTACTTGTTGTTTGGTCTTTCCATGAAGCTTCTGGATAGCTCCATGTAAAATATGAAGCTGTTTTGGGACGATTAAGTTCAGCAATTTCTGATTTATAAGCATCTGCCGCTAAATCACAATCAACAGATAAGAAATCTAAACTTCCAGCAAATTTGCTTCCTGCGCCTTGAACTCTGAATAAGAATGCTTTTACATCATTTTTTGTTGTACATTTTGACATATCAAATGCAAGTTTTACTGTTGTAAGTGCTGGGATTGTTTGATATTTATCATATTCTCTCCATTCCCATTCATCACCAGCTTTGAATATTGGTTGTAATTGAACAGCATATGCGTTATTATTTCTTACAATCACATTAACTTTGGTATTCTTAGAAAGATCTACTCCATTTGCCATATTAACGAAATATGGATATGCTTCTGTTGCTAAATCAAATGATAAACGATAACCACCATTGCTTAATTTTTTAAGTGAAGATACAGTAGAAGTAGTATCATCGCCTTTACTAGATGCATACCAATCTGTAGTTAAAGTTCCTAAATATCCTGGTTTAATATTTATCTCAGCATTTTCATCTGGCACTGGATTTGTTGGTTGCGTTGGATTTGTTGGTTGCGTTGGTGTCACAACAGTACCATCATATCCTTTAAGTGAATATGCTAATTTTGATGTATTTTGAATTCCGTGTTCACTAGAAAGTGCATATTTACCCCAAGCAGTTAAGTTTGTTCCTTGCCAGTCATTTGATAAATCAAGGGTTATATCTTGCCCTCCATTTCCTTTCCATGACCAAGCCATTGTTCCAACTTTCTTTTCATCACCATAGTTTATTATTGTTGCTTCATCTACATCCCCACCATTTTGGAAATCACCAAATTCACCAATAACTGTGCAGACACCTTTTGCAAGCATACTGTCAATATTGCTCTTTACTACTGAAGCGTTTGCACCTGCTACTGAATACATATGAATAGAGAACATAGTTTTTCCAGTCTTATCTGCATCTTTTACTTTTGTGCAATTTTCAATAAGAGAAGAAGTTTCTTGACCATAACCTGCTGCATCTACCATGATTACATTTTCAATTCCTGCATCTCTCATTTTTTTGATTGCAGTGCAGTAAGTGTTAGCCCAAACATCACCTTTGCCCCATGTTCCAAGCCATTCATTGGCAACATTTACAATAACATAATCTTTATTAGCATTTAAAATATCCTTTAATGATATCCAATAATCAGCTGCAGTATATAATCTTTGTGGATCATCAAAACCTGTATGATCATGTACTTCAAGAATACAAACTAATCCTTTTTGTCTACACCATGAAATAATATTTTTAACTTCATCAGCAGTAGTTTTAGTCCATTGTGTTCCATCAGCTAATACTACTCTTACGGTATTTGCTCCAAGTTTTGCTACAGCATTAATAGATGTTTCTGTATTGGAAGTATACCATGCATGTGCAATGTTTATACCTCTCATGACAAATTCATTTCCATTTCCATCATACAGCTTAGTACCGTTTACATAAAATCCACCTCTTGGTATAGGGTTTGTTGGATCTGTTGGGTTTGTTGGATCTGTTGGGTTAGTTGGGTTAGTTGGGTTAGTTGGTTCACTATTAACTTTTTCAATTGTTACGTTATCTAAAGCTACATATCCCCAATTACTAGATACTCCAAATTTATGTTCTCCTACAGAAAGATCACATACATATTCTGTTTTATTCCAAGTATTTGGGTTTGTACATAATTTTCCTGTTGAATTATTATCAAGATATAACCAGTTTTCTTTATATTGATCTGAATTTGATGAAATAGTTAATTTATATTTTCCTGCCTCTTTAATATTAAACTTAGTTTCTGCCCATCCTGATGCTAAATAAACATAACCATTGCCGGAATAATCTTTAAAAGTATCATTTGCAATTTTATTTCCACTATTAGTTGAAAAACTGTTAGTATCTTCAAACTCACAAACTACTTTGTCTGATGATACATCTGGTATAGTACCTGTTTGCCATCCATTTTGTCCATCTTGATTATTGTTGTCAACAGATTCAACAACAATATAATCAAGAGCTACATGACCCCAATCAGATGATACTCCGAATTTGTGCTGACCTTTTGAAAGAGTATATTCATTAGTAGTTGTATTCCAACTACCTGCATTAGTACAAAGTTTACCAGCTGAACTATCATCTAAATAAAGCCCATTCTCTTTATATTGGTCTGAATTTGTAACTATGGTTATTTTATATTTTCCATCACTAGGAACTGTAAAATTAACATCTGACCATCCCTTTGCAAGGTATACAAATCCACTTCCAGAGTAACCACCAAATAGATCCTTTTTTATAACATTACCATTATCTGATGAGAAATGATTTGCATCTTCAAATTGAATTACTTGTTTAAATGAACTTGTACTATTTACCTGTGCAGTATCCGATGCCCAAGTAGTAATATTACAATTAGCAATAGTTACAATTGCTGCGATACCCCTAGCAAAACAACTACGAAACTTTCTTGATTTTTTCATTTTTTTTCCTCCTATTTTTTTCATTTTATTCTGTTAAGTTATATAAACATTACTCTTCTTAATCTAGGGAAATACAATAAGTTTGACTAGAGAACCAAATATCCCACTTGAAAAGAGAAGAATAATGAATAAAACAAATAGTTTAATATATTTGTTCATGCGTTTTTCACCTTGATTAATACTAAAGTTAACTTATTAATATATTTATGTAATTCACATTCATTTATCATCGTTATGTTTTTATGTGGAAATTCTAAATATATTTCAATTTCTTTAATAATTCTCAAAGTATCAGGATCACGTGGAAAGTTGATATCCGTATTTCTTCCATTAGCTAATATAATACACCTCCATTTATTTAATATATCTATTCGCCAATAGTTTTTTACACATATTAACTTATATAACATTAAAATATCTCCTTCTAAAATAAGATGTTATATGTAAAAAAAAGCTCATATTGTAATAATTAAAAGTGTCGGGAATGTTTGCCGCTTAATAGATTTATAATGATATATACAATTAGTAATTATGCGTTACTCTATAACTTTGCCTTTACGCTTAAGGTTTATATCACCTCCCTTAGAAATATACATAGTTAGTCAAATTATATTGATCTCTAATTCAACTGTAAGTCGTGTAAAAATTAGTTTTTTTGAGCATAGCATTTCTTCCCCCTTTGTTTTTATAGACTTAAACATTATATTAACACCTATTACAATTATTTACAGTAGAGAGAAGTCGAAAATGGTTTATATTTGTATCTATATGAGTAAAGCCTTGTTGAATCTCTTAAATCTTTAGTATAAATAGAAAATGTATCTATTATCGTATATAAATCCACAAATTAACCAATGGTCGTAGTACTTATTCTTCCTATAAAGCCTTTGGAGTACAGATCTATTTAATATATGTCAGCTTGCTTTAAACACATTAATGATATATAGACTATCTTATCTGCTCGTGCAAAACTTAGTGGCGGATTGTTAAAAAAAGTGTAAATTTATAATAAGATGAGCTTTGGTTGATTACAATCTATAGAATGTATTCTAGAAATCATAGAAACATATATTTAATTATTTTTGCTTTATTTACAATTCTCTATATACTACAGTTAAACTATATTATGCACGATTTATCAATATTTCTTAAGTAAATTTTATTGATAATAATTCTTAACAATACTTAATACACTTTTTTAAACATCTTATAATTCCCCATGAGTAAAAAGTAAATATTATAACACATTGAAAAAAAAACATATAATACAAAAAGTTTCGCTTGACAGTGATAACTATAATTTAATTTCCAAAAATGGAATAATAAGGCTATTTTTGAATAAAAATCTGTTTTGAGAAAAAATAATAATAGTGATATAAATAAACTGATGAGTATAAAAATTAAAATTATATTGGAGGTATGTATTATGAGCAATTTTTTTCAAGATTTTAAAGACAATTTGATTGAGCAATATTTCAAGTGTCAGGCTTACAAGTTTCTGTGTGATAGTCAAGGATTTAATCCTAGCATTAATTTAAATTCAGAAGCAGATATAGAAAAAGTTCCTTTCGTTGCTACAACATTATTTAAAAAGTCCGCTGAAATGTTTACTAATTTGTTAAGGGTACCTTTAGATGTTATTGATAAATGGACTCTATCAAGTAGTACGAGCGGAGATCCAAGTATGGTTGGAAGGCGAAAGTGCGATATTATGAAAATTAAGGAATTTGACGATCTTAATAAAAAGATGTACAAATCGTTTGGTGATCAATCTTGTGTTTTTTTCCCAGAGCCAGAAGTTATGAGAAAATATAAAAGTAAAGTAGTATGTGGTAAAAGTACAGAATCATATATTGGAAATATTTTAGACGTTTCAGATCTTAAAGGTAATGCTATTTTTCTTGTAAATCCAGATGAAGATAATTTAATAGTTGATATAGATAAGTTTAAATTATTTTTAGAAACACATAATGGATTGGAAGATAATATTTCAATATGCGGTTCAACACCCTTACTTTTCGATTCGATAAATATTCTAAAAAAAACAATGAAGCCGTTAACTTTGGGAAAAAACGTGCTAGTTAGTACTTTTGGTGGAGGCTGGGATGGAAAAAAAGGAACAGTAAGTATAGGAACAAATATAAAAAGGCAAGATTTTGTTGAGAATCTTTCAAGTTTTCTTGGAATTCCAGAAGATAATTTTATTGATTCTTATTCATTTACTGAAAATACTTTTCCTATAACAGGGCATTATTCCAAGGAATATAAAGATTATCTATTTCATGTTCCAGAATGGGGAAGAATGATTATTAGAGATATTAAAACATTGAAACCTCTTTATAATCCAGGAGATAGAGGTTTTATCCAAATGTTAAATGCATATGGAACAACCACATTTGCAGGAGCTTCTGTATTAGTTGATGATATTGGTGAAATAGTTTCTATTTCTGAATGTCCAGAGTGCAAAACAAAGCTTATGACAATAAAAATTATTGGAAGAATTAGAGGCGCTGAGGCAAAAGGTTGCGGAGCTACTCTTAATGTAAGGAGTGAAAAATAATGAAAATTGAATATACTTGTGGAAGTAGTGCTTTATTAAAGAATATAAATGATATTAATCTTGAGCTTATATGTGCTGAAGAAGATGAAATAGTAAATGAATTAAAACGGCTTAAAACAAATGTAAGTAAAGTTCATGAAATACCTGTTAATGATATACTTGAACTCCTCGATAAATGTGGAAGATTATGGTTAAATAGAGATTATTCAAAGAAACATATTGAAATGTTATCTCATATTCTAAATCAAAGTGAAGAACTTGTAACTTATGAGTTAGAAAGTACAATGCATGCAATTCTAAAAGAAAATATGAAGACAATAATAAAAGATGAACTAGGAAATTACGATATATTGGATAAATGGATTGATACAGATTATGGAAAAGTTCATAGACAGCCAAGAGGCTTAATGTTTCATAATGTTTCTGGCAACGCATTTGTAGTAATTCCTATGAGTATAGCAATGGGATTGATATCTAAAAATTGTAACTTAATTAAGGTCTCTGGTGATGAGCCATATTTTGCTTATGCATTTTATAACAGTTTATGCGAAATCGATCCTACTATAAAGGATAGATTATCAGTTATGTATTTTAATAGTGAAAAATCAAATATTTATGAAACTATTGTTAAAAATTCTGACTGTGTTATTCATTGGGGTGGAGAACATTCAGGTAGAGTGATAGCAGAACTTTGTGCTAAGTATAATGCTCATTTAATAATGCATGGGGCCAAAATTAGTTTTGAAGTAATAGATGATACGAAAAATATTAATAGTACTGCTCAAGATATTGCAAAAGATATCATTTGTTGGGAACAAAAAGCATGTTTATCACCTAGAATTGTATTTGTGAATAATAAAGTTAATACTAAACTTCTTGCTAAAGCTATTGGAGAAGAATTAAAAAAGGTAACAGAAATTATTCCTAAGGCATATTTAAATCCATGGACTTCTATGAAGATAATACAAGATAGACAGTATTGCTTGTTAAAGTATGGAGTGAAGAACAATCAGAAAATTGAGATCTATGCATCTTATAATTCAGACTACACTACCATCTTTAATGATCAAATGCCAGATAAAGAAGATATTGATAAATGTTTTAACAGATTTATATTTGTTTGTCCATATGAAAGTAGTGATGAAGTCTATAAATATGTAGAAAATAATCTAAAAGAATATTTACAAACTATGGGGTATAGTGGCAATGATCAGCAATTTATTGAGAAGATGACTTTATTAGGGGTTAGTATAGTAACTAAACCTGGTGAAATGCCATTGCATCGCCCTGGAACATCTCATGATGGAATTTATAATTTGAATGAAATGACTTATGTTGTTAGCAATCAACTATAATTATTGAAATCGGGAGAAATAAACTATGAATTTAAATGGCAAAAAAATTGTTATAACAGGAGCTTCATCTGGAATTGGAAAAGAAATTCTAAAAAAACTTCAGAAATATGATACTCAGATAATAGCTGTAGGAAGAAACATAGCTAAAATACCTAAAAATAGTGAAAAAGTTATTCCTTTTTCATGTGACGTATCAAAAAAAGAAGAAATAGATAAAATGTTTGATTTTGCAACTAATAGATTTGGAAATATAGATATATTCATAGCAAATGCAGGTTTTGCTTATTGTGAAGATATAAATGAAGCAAATTGGGAGCATATAGAGAAAATATTTAGCACTAATGTTTTCTCTCCAATATACTCTGTTGAAAAAATGAGAGTTTTAAATGGAAATAGAAAATATTCAGTTATTATAACATGTTCAGCAGTAAGTGAAGTTCCACTTCCAGGCTATTCATTATATTGCTCTACTAAACATGCAATTAATGGTTTTGGAAGAGTGTTTAGATATGAAACAAAGGAAAATGAGATAATTTCGTTAGTTTATCCAATATCAACCAAGACAAACTTTTTTAAAAGCGCGGCTTATGAAGCTCCAGTACCGTGGCCAGTTCAGATTCCAGAGAGGGTCGCAAGTAGCATAATAAAGGGAATTGAAAAAGAAAAAAGATTTATTTATCCAGCAAAATTTTTTATGATTTCACGAATCTTAAACAGAGTTTTTCCTTTTGTAAATGAAATATATGCAGCGATACAACGGAACAAGTTTAATAAATGGGTTAAAAGTCAAAATAATTAATTTTAATTTGTAAAATATGTCTATAGTAGATAGTTTCATATAAAAATAAAACTATCTACTGTTTTTTTACATAATCATTTGGTAATTTAGCAATAATATACTTTAATATATTTAAGGAGGAATTAGTACTTACCTCTTATTAAGTATAAAAAAAATTATTTCTATACTGCATAGGAGTAATTCCCTTGTATTTCTTGAAAACCTTAAAAAAATATTTTTCATCACTGTAACCAACCCTTACTGCCACGTCATAGATTTTGTACTTTATATCCTTCAACAATTCACATGCTCTTTGTATCCTTATGTTATGAAGATAATCAATGAAACTAGTATCCATTTCTTTCTTAAATAGAAAACTCAGATAGCTTGGAGTGATGTATACTTCCTGAGCTACAATTTTGCGGTTTAGATCCTTGTAATAGTTGCATTCAATAAATTTTACAGCATTCTTTAAAATTTTGCTTATGCTCTTATGACTGGCAATAGTTATATATATTTTTTTTGATATATCTATAAGTATTTCTTTTCTCCTATGCATACTCATAGGTTTTTGTATTTCATTTAATATTGGACAGTTTATACCAAATATTTCATCTATATTGATATTTCTCTCTATACAAAGTTGATATAAGGAAAATAGAAGTCCAAGTACTGACTTTATTACTCCATCTTTTGATATACAAGCTCCGTTTAATACGCTGAAGTATTTATCAAACTTAGTAACTAGCATTTCTTTACTACCCGATTTTATACAATTTAATATTTCTTCCTCCAGAATATAGATATCAGTAAATGCATCTTCTTCTAAAGTCTCTTGATATAGTTCTATAAAATCATTACTTGGCAAAAGTTTTTCTTCCACATCTTTTACAGCCTCACCATAAGATAAATGTATCTTGCTTAAGCTTTCATAGCTTCTCCCAATACCAAAGTATACAATATGATTAAATTGTTTTTCGGAAGTTTCCTTTATCTCTTTCAATATAGTTAAAAGATTACTTTTTTCTACTAGACTTCTTGTATTTATTATTGTCACTATATCATCCAAATTTTCAAATACTTCACAGTTATAATTTCTCAATAAGGTTTTTTCCAAGATATTTTTCACCGAAAGTTTTACCAACTCAATGTCACTACTATCATTTACAGAATGCAAATCTATAATTCTTATTAACACCACAGTTCCGAATGGTTTTCTAAAATTAATATTATATAATTCAAGCTTTTCTCCTGAAATTTCAGTTTGCCTTCCTTTGGATACAATAAGCTTATTCAAATATTTCTCCTTTATTAGAGAAACATTCTCCTTAGATTGATTAATTAGATTCTGTAAATGAATTACCCTTTCTCTTTCCTCCAGAAGATGTTTTTTTACTTTCTCGACAATATTCTGAATTTCCTTTGCACCACTTGGTTTTAAAAGGTAATCAGATACCCCTAATTTTATGGCTCTCTGAATATAGTCAAAATCATCGTATCCACTCATAATTATCGACTTTATCCCAGGAAATTCTTTATTTAGCCTTTCTATTAACTGAAGTCCGTCCATTATAGGCATCTTTATATCTGTAAGAACAATATCAGGAGTTTCCGTAGAAGCTAATTTTAATGCTTCATAACCATTGGATGCCTCACCATATACATTAATATCCAAAGCCTGCCAATCAATTACGTTTTTAATGCTCTTCCTTATTTTTTCTTCATCCTCAACTAATAGAAGTTTAACCATTGAAATTATTCTCCCCTCTAACAACTCTAAATTCTTCTGCTGGAATAACTATTTCTACAGTGGTTCCTTTTCCTATTTCACTATAAATTTTTAATGAGTATTCATTCTTAAAGTAAAGCTTCAATCTTTCTACAACATTTTTTATAGCATAACCTTCTAGTAATGATGGCTTGTCTACGGAGCTTTTATATTGATTGTCTATTATTTTTTTTATGGTTTCACTGCTCATACCTACCCCATCATCAGTAATTTCAAATTTAATCTTTTTGTTTATTAATGTTCCTGCTATTTCTACGTTTCCACCATCAGCCTTACCTTCCAGCCCATGAACAATAGCATTTTCTATAAACGGTTGAAGTGTCAATTTAGGAATCATATAATTTAGAATGTTATTATCAAGCTCTACTTTAAAATTTAATTTAGTATCAAAACGCATCTTCTGAAGATTTAAATAACATTGAATAAGTTCCTTTTCTCTTAATATAAGTGTAAAGCTCTTCCCTTTATTAAGCATTAATCTAAAAAGCCTAGAAAGATTGAGCAGCATTTCACTAATATTTTTTTGTTCTGCTACAGCTGCTTCCCAGTATAGGATTTCAAGAGTATTATATAGGAAATGTGGATTTATCTGAGCTTGGAGAGCATTTAGCTCCGAATCCTTCTTTGCCATCTTCAGATTATCCAACAGCATTGAACCATTAATGGCAGAACTTAAATAAACAGATAACAAATTGTAAATTCTCTCATCCATTGGTCCCAGATCAAATAATATCACACCACTTAAATCATCCCCAATAGATAATAGCTGTGATAAAATAAATTTTTTATCAATGATAAGCTTGTCCATATATTCAAGAAGAAGAATTGGTTGTATACCATCTAGTTTTCTCTTTGTGTTCTCACTATATTCAAATGCTAAAGTACAATTTTCATAAGAATAATCTGCATCATTGAATAAAAAAATATAACAGCTTGATATATCTAATTTGGGAAGGTTAGCTGATAAAATATCAAATACCTTTGGTATATCAAAAGTTGTAATCAAAAATTTACCAATAAAATACAGTTCCTGATTCAATCTGTTTGATATCACCTCCCGCTGCCCCATTAACAATATTAATTTTTCCGAAACTAGTGTATGTATCTTATAGAATACATTTTGAAACCAATCTAAAGCCTTTACGTCACTTGAATACCAGAATAAAATGAACTCTCTCATCGAGTGAATAATATTTAGTAAATCCTCAAAATTACTTGGATAAAGAAGTTTTTGCATTACATTATTCAACCCCTGTTTCAGCATAATAAAGAAACTTTCTGTGGTCTGTTCTCTATAGCTTTCCAACAATAAATTTAGTAATAGTGTTATGTCAATGTGAATATAAGAATAATATTTTCTAATTTCTAAAGTAAATGCTTCAACTCGCTCTTTATCTAACTTTTCCATTAATTGGTTACTGTCTGAAATATCATAATGGAAATGGTTAGAAAACGTTTTTGTACATCCGCAAGAGTCACGATATATTACTCTTCCAGGAACCTCTGTTGAAAAATTAGTATATCCAGTTGTAATAAGTTCAATAAGTTTTTCGCAGCCCGTATATCCAATTTCCCAATAAGGATAATGAATTGTAGTAAGGGACGGGGAATTAAATTTTCCGGATTCAAAATCATCATAACTTGTTACAGCTACGTCTTTCGGAATAGACATCCCTCTCTTTTGTAGTTTATGAATAAGAGCTACAGCCTCGTCGTTGTACATAGAAACAATAGCATCGAATTTTTTCTTCCTCACATTGATCAATATATTTAGAGCTTCTTCTGCTCTGGTTTCAAAATCCGAAGCACATAAAAGGTCAGTATCTACATACAAATCAGACTTAAATATGCCCAATTCTTTTATAGTATTCATATAAATTTTGCTTCTGTCATCATAAGTCAATGGTGATATAAAGGCTATATTTTTATATCCATGAACTTTTGATAAATGAATTAGCAGTTCCTTTAAATATTTTCCACCATCCATATATACATTAGGTATATTTTTGTATACCTTACCCAAACTTAATATTGGAAAAGCACCTGCTTGTTTCGAAAAACTTTGGAGCACCTGCTCTTCTGTTTCGGGTAACCATCCTAGGAAAATAAGTCCATCCAACTTAAGCTTGCTATACAATTCAAGAATCTTTGTCATCTCGAAAGGGACTTTTCTCATGTCGCTTTCATTAGTATTATAAGCAAATCTAATTATATTGGTATTATGTGCTTTTGCGGCCTCAAATACTCCCCTCATCATTTGACTGCAACATTCATCTCTTCCATGAATACTTAAGAAGCCTAATTTTAATGGCTTTTTTAGCGGTTCTTGATATTTAGATATTTTTTTCTCTATGCACCTCTTAAATTCAACCATGTTTAATTCCCCTCTTTTTTAACTTATATATAAATTAGCAAATTAAAACAAGTTTTATGGAAAGTGTTCACATTTTATGTAAATAATATATGATTATTTTATCACACTTAATATGTAAAATCAAAATTAGGTAATTAAACTTTATTGATTACAAAATGCCCTAAATTTTAAATTTAGCTGCTTTTCACTATTAAAATTTTATATAATTGCTTGTACAAAAATAAAGTGCTATAAAATAAATTTGTATAAAACAAATTATTTATAACACTTTATTAGTTGATATATATTAATTATTAATAATTTTCTACAAAAACTTCAAAGTATGCTTGTGGATGTGCACATGCTGGACATGCTTGTGGAGCTTCTGCCCCTTCATATATATAACCACAATTAAGGCACTTCCAAAGTGTTCCTTCATCTTTCTTAAATACAGTTCCTTCTTGGATATTTTGAGCAAGCTTGTTATATCTTGCTTCATGACGTTTTTCTACTTCAGTTATTTTTCTATAAATGAATGCAACTTCTGGATATCCTTCCTTTTCTGCAATATCTGCAAATGTTGGATATAGATCTGTCCATTCTTCATTTTCACCTGCTGCTGCTGCAAGTAAGTTCTTTAATGTTTCTTGGTGAAATGAAACGGGATAAGATGCGTTGATTTCTATTGGTTCATCAATGTAATCTTCCTTAAGGAATTTATAAAATCTCTTTGCATGCTCTTTTTCCTGCTCTGCAGTTTCCATGAATATATTTGCTATTTGTACAAAGCCTTCTTTTTTTGCAATGCTTGAATAATATGTGTACCTAGTTCTAGCTTGGCACTCACCTGCAAAAGACTTCATTAGATTTTCAGCTGTTTGACTTCCCTTTAAACTTTTCATATCTTTACCTCCCAAATTTATTATGATATACAAACCTAATTTAAATTATAATACTATATGGAATATTTATCTACATAATTATTTATCTTCCATACAATACTAAATGTCGTTTAATTAAAGATTTTGTTATTTTTTAGCTATTATTGCTTTTAAGGTTCACTAGAAATATATGTTACAAATTCTCATTCCTTTTAGACATTATGCTTATTACATATAATAACTATTATTTATTGTTCTCTATGATAATTATAATAAATACTTCAATTGTAAATCGAACTGCAACCCTTTCGATTTACAATTGAGTTATAATTCTTAAAAAAAATATATATGCCAAGAGGTTGCATCTTCGCTTACAAAAAGATTGGCATATGCCAGTCTTTTTGTTTTACTAACATTCAAAATCATATATCCTAAAAGAGTTGGCGGCAGAATGGAGGATATATGTCTAAATTTTTTAACTATGAAGAAAGACTTGAGCTACAAAAATTCTTAAAAGAAAGTCTTTCTTTCAAAGAGATCAGTCGCAGATTGAATAAAAATCCAACCACCATCTCCAGAGAAGTCCGCGCGTAC